>Ga0181594_10000239_pt1 | contig 47579 bp, 42 predicted proteins | sample 071ome_18_FD_145603 | JGI IMG/M metagenome (GOLD analysis project Ga0181594, IMG submission 145603) | Coastal salt marsh microbial communities from the Groves Creek Marsh, Skidaway Island, Georgia - 071413BT metaG (spades assembly) | ecosystem: Environmental > Aquatic > Marine > Intertidal zone...
TCTCGCGGCGGGCCGTCAAGAAAGGACAGCGGGTTCGGCAAGGCCAGGTCATCGGTTACGTCGGCGCGACCGGACTGGCCCAGGGCCCGCATCTGCACTATGAATTCGTGGTGCGCGGCAAGCATCGCAACCCCAGGACCGTGGCGCTGCCGGCCGTGGAACCCCTGGAGGAAGGCGCGCTCACCCACTTCGAGACCCATGCCTCGCCTTATCTCGCCCAGCTGAACCGGCTCGAATCCGCGTCCCTGTACGCCAGCACGGAGTGAGCTCGGGTTATTTCATTGGTCTGATATCCGGAACCAGCCGGGATGGCGTCGACGCGGCGCTGGTGTTGTTCGAGGATGATCAGCCCCGCCTGCTGCACGCGTTGTGTCTTCCCTACCCCGAGCCGCTCAAAACAGACCTCGACGAATGGCTTGCGGCGCCCTCCGACCCAGGACGGGCACAGGGCGGCATGATGGACGAGTTTCTCGGACGGCACTTCGCCCGCGCGGCCCGGACGGTCGCCGACCAGGCAGGCGTGGAGCTGAGAGACATCGCGGCCATCGGCTCGCATGGACAGACCGTCTGGCACGAACCGGAAGGTGATCCGCCGCGCTCGATCCAACTGGGCGATCCTGGCGTGTTGCTGCGCAGCACCGGGGTGCGCATTGTCAGCCGCTTTCGCCAGGCTGATCTCGACGCGGGCGGACAAGGCGCACCGCTGGCGCCGCTTCTACACCGTCAGTTGTTCCACTGCCCCGATGAGAACCGGGCCGTTCTGAACCTGGGCGGCATCGCCAACCTTACCTTTCTGCCCCGGGAAGGCGGCGTCTCTGGGTACGATTGCGGACCGGCAAATTGCCTGATGGATCTCTGGGTGCGGCGTCAAAGAGGACCCCAATACGACAACGAAGGGGCATGGGCAGCAAGCGGTCAGGTCCAGCAGCGGATGCTGGATGCCATGATGGCCGACCCCTATTTCAGCCGCCCGGCGCCCAAAAGCACCGGGCTGGAGTACTTCAACGCGGGTTGGCTGGACCCCTTCCTGAGGCAATACCCCTCATCGGGGGAAGACGTTCAGGCAACCCTCACGGAACTGACCGCCAGAACGGTGGCCTTGAGCATGACGGATTCCGGCACGGAACGGCTGCTGGTGAGCGGCGGTGGCGTGCACAATCTGTATTTGATGGGTCGGATCACCGACTTGCTGCCCGAGATCAAGGTCGAGTCCACCCGCCACCATGGCATGCACCCGGACTGGGTGGAGGCCGTGCTGTTTGCGTGGCTGGCGCGAGAGCGTCTGGCCGAAAGGCCCCAGCATACCGGCCCGATCACAGGTTCATCGAAACCCGTGTTGCTGGGCGACGTCTGGCAGAATGGAAGCCGTTCCAACGGAGCCTCGATGAGATGAACACGCTGCTCAATGTCCTCTGGTTTTTGCTGGGCGGGTTCGTCCTGTTTTTCGGCTACCTGCTGGGCGCGCTGGTACTGTGCATCACTATCATCGGTATCCCTTTCGGGGTCGCCTGTTTCCGGTTGGCGGGGCTGGCCGCCGCGCCGTTCGGTCGTGAGATTCGTGAGAAGCCGCCGCCGGGCGGAGCCGTGGCGGTCATCATGAATATTATCTGGATCATTCTTCCCGGGCTCGAACTGGCCATTTTCCACCTGATCATGGCGGGTATCTTCGCGATCACCATTATCGGCCTGCCGTTTGCCGCGCAGCACCTCAAAATGACCCGGCTGGCGCTGCTGCCCTTTGGTTTCGAGGCCCGGCAAAAACCCTGAACACTATCCGGGGGCACCACCTGGGGCCTGACCCCGGGTTTCGCTGTTCCAGGGTGCGACCTTGAGCAACAGCAACATACCTGGAACAGCCAACAGCGCACACAGGAGGTAAAACGCGGTCCACCCCACCGCATCCACGATAAAGCCCGTCGACGCGTTGGCGATGGTGCGCGGCACGGCAATCAGGCTGCTGAACAAAGCGAATTGGGTCGCTGTGAAGGCCTTGCTGGTTTCACGGGCCATGTAGGCGGTGAGCGCAATGGCACCGAGCCCAACCCCGAGGTATTCACCACTGACCACCACGAATAGCCCGACGAGGTTGTGCCCCGCCTGGCTGAGCCAGACATAGGGGAAAATGGTGGCCAGCTGAACGAAGCCGAACAGCCAGAGCGCGCGATTGATGCTGACGCGCAGCATCACAATGCCACCCAGCACCCCGCCGGCGATGCTGGCCCACAAACCGGCAAACTTGGCCACTGACCCGATCTCGGTCCGCGAATACCCCATATCGATATAGAAAGGCGTCGCCAGCGCCGTGGCCATATTGTCCCCCAACTTGTACAGGAAGAGAAACGCCAGTATGGCCAGCCCGCCGCGAATGCCATCACGCGAAAAAAATTCAGCGAAGGGGCTTACCACCGCCTCGCGCAGCGAATGCGGGGCGAGTTGGTCGTCGCTGACCTCTGAAATCACCATGATGGTGACGATGCCCACGCACATGAACGCGGCCGTGACCCAGTAGACAACGGTCCAGGGCATAAAATCCGAAAGGATCAAAGACAGGGATCCCGGCACCAGGCCGGAAATCCGGTAGGCATTGACCCAGATCGAGGTACCCGTGCCGAGTTCATCGTCGGACAGCAGTTCACGGCGATAGGCGTCCATGACAATGTCCTGGCTGGCGCTGAACAGCGCCACGAGGAACACCAGCACCACGATCAGGTTTAGTGACATGGCCGGGTCCAAGTGCCCAAGGGCCCCGATGCTGAACAACAGGCCCAACTGGGTCAGCAGAGCCCAGCCGCGCCTGCGGCCGAGAAACGGAAGCTTGTAGCGGTCCATGACCGGCGACCAGAGAAACTTCCAGGTATAGGGCAGCCCCACAAGGGCGAACAGCCCGATGGTGGCGAGGTCAATGTCGCTGCTGCGCAACCAGGCTGGCACCAGGCTGACCAGCACATAAAGGGGCATACCGGAACTGAACCCGAGGAAGACGCAGGTCAGCATCCTGCGCGTGAACAGAATCTCCCGCCACGGGCGTCGGGGCGAATTCAAGCGGCAGTACCGCCGGGCTCGATGGCGAAATCGTAATCCATGATCAGCGGGGCGTGGTCGGAAAAACGCTGATCCTTGTAAATCGAAGCGGACCTGGCCGCCTTACCGACGCCCGGCGTCGCCACCTGGTAATCAATACGCCAACCGGTATTGTTGTCCCAGGCGCGTCCGCGGTTGGACCACCAGGTGTACTGCTCCTCGCGGGGGTCAACGGAACGAAAGGCGTCCACCCAGCCCCAATCGCCGAAAAGCTCGCTCATCCAGGCCCGCTCTTCGGGTAGAAAGCCGGAGTTTTTCTGGTTGCCACGCCAGTTTTTCAGGTCAATCTTGCGATGGGCAATATTCCAGTCGCCGCAGATCAGGTAATCGCGGCCGTCTCCGGACAGGCTTCTGAGATACTCTTCCAGATAATCCATGGAGCGAAACTTGATCTGTTGCCGCTCCTCTTTTGAGGACCCCGACTGGAGATACAGCGAAATGACGCTCAGGGAACCGAAATCAGCGCGCAGCCAGCGGCCTTCCACATCCATCACGTCCCACCCGATGCCAGGGTGCACGGTGTCCGGCTGTATCCTGCAATACAGCGCGGTTCCGCTGTAACCCGGGCGCTGGGCGTCATGGTAGTAGCAGTGATAGCCCTCGGGGTGAAACACCGGATCAGTCAGCTGGTGAACCTGGGCTTTGGTTTCCTGGATGCAGACCACGTCAGCATCCTGTTCAGACAGCCAGTCGAAAAAACCCTTGCGGGCGGCTGCCCGTATTCCGTTGGCGTTCAGGCTAATGATTCTCATGGGCGCTGAGCATACCCGCCCGGGCGGGCGTTGTCATGACTGCCGCGTTGCAACGAGCCGCGGGGAGGGCGATACTCATCGTAAAGACGCAAATCATTTTCATCATGCGCGAATACAAAAGCAGGTTTTTCCAGCTGGCACTGGCCAAAGGCAATCTGAAATTTGGCCGGTTCACCCTGAAGTCGGGCCGCGAAAGTCCGTATTTTTTCAATGCGGGAGGTTTTGACGACGGAGCGTCGCTGCGCGTGCTTGGCGAATGTTACGCGGCAGCGCTGGAGGCATCAGGCATCGATTACGACATGCTCTTTGGGCCTGCCTACAAGGGCATCACGCTGGCCGCCGCCATCGCCATCGCCATTCATTCACAATCGGGGCGCAATGTTCCCTATGCCTACAACCGCAAGGAGGCAAAGGGCCACGGTGAGGGCGGCTCGCTCGTGGGCGCGCCGCTGCAGGGCCGGGTTCTGATCACGGATGACGTGATTTCCGCCGGAACCTCCGTGCGCGAATCGGTGGGCTGGATCAATGAAGCGGGCGCCACGCCCGCCGGCGTCGCCATCGCGCTCGATCGGCAGGAGCGGGGCCAGGGCAGCGCTTCAGCGGCCCAGGAGGTCACCGAACAATTCGGCATCGAGGTCGTCTCCATTGCGGGCCTCGAGGACATGATCGACTTTCTCGAGCACGAAGCAGGCGTGGATGTCGACATCGACGCCATTCGGCGGTATCGTGACCGCTATGGCTGCACGTAAATCAATGGTCTGGCCATCACTGCTGGCCCTCTTGGTGAGCCTGGCCGCAATTCCTGCCGCTCTGGCCCAGGTGAACCTCGTTTATCGCTGGGTGGACGAGGAAGGAAAAGTGCACTACAACACCACGCTGCCGCCAGAGTATGCGAACCGACCCCACCAGATCCTGCGCAACGGCATCGTCATCAAAACCATCGATGACCCCACGGCCCCGGAACGGACACCCGAGCAGATAGAGCAGGAAAAAGAGCAAGCCAACGGCGAAGACGCGCAACGGGAGCGGCAAATGAGAGCGGACCGCCTCCTGGTGCTCAAGTATCGGTCTGAGACGGAAATTCTGGAAGCGATGCAGGTCGAGATCGACAACCTGGCATATGACTCACGCATCATCGAGCAGGGCCGGCTGAGCGTCATGACTTCACTGACGGGGCAAATCCGTGAGGCCGCTGATCGGCAGCGTTCCGGCTTGCCGGCAGATCCCGAGATCGGCCAGAACATTGCCCAGCTGCGCGCTCGCCTGGCACAAGGCCGGGAGTCCCGAGTCAACCTCGACAAGCGGGAGCGCCAGATTCGCGGTTTGTTCGAGTCGGAACTGAGGCGTTATCGATTTCTCCTTGAAGGCGGAGCGCCTGGCGCTGTCGACCCTTCCGAGCCGGTCAGCGGCACCGGCTCCTGATGTGTCCGGTGATGCGCCTGACGCCCGTCGGGCAGGCCCGAGCCGGCTGACCTTCCGTGTACACCCGATGCCCTGAGTGCGACTCCTCCCACGTGGTCAACGCGTCTCTGCTGGCCCAGTCTCGCGGCCGGGTACGTTGCGGGCGCTGCGGTAAAAAATTCGACGCGCTCGAGCAGCTGTTCGATGAATGGCCGGCGCTGGAAGACATGCCTCCACCTGCGGGTACCCGATACCGCCCGCCCGTACTGGGTAGCGCGTCCGATCTGAGCGCACCTTTCGGCCCAGCGTATGTCCACCACCCCTCTGCCGAGCCATCTTCCGGCTGGTGGAAAGGCGCTTTCTTCGTGATGCTCATGGTCACCGCGGCCAATCTGGCGTGGACCTTCAGAGCGGAGCTTCATTCGATACCGCAGCTCGACGCGGTCATGACGGAGTTCAACTGGGTCAGTCCGCCCGAGGAGAGGGCGTTCGGCGACCCGGCGCAGATCTACGTCATCAGCCGGGACCTGCACTCTCATCCAACGCGCGCGGGCGTGTTGATTCTCAGCACGACTTTCGTCAGTCACTCCGATCGCGCCCAATCCTGGCCTCTGCTCGAACTCACCTTGTTGGACCTGGATGGAAAAGCGGTGGCGGTCCGCCGGCTGAATGTGACGGAATACCTGCCCGGCCGTGGCGCCGGGGGCGACCTGTTGCGGCCCGGGGTGCATGTTCCGGTGCTGCTGGAGTTCGCCAATCCGGGCAACGAAGCGACCGGATTTGAAATTCAGTTTCATTGATTGACTTGTCGCAGATGCGCCGGCATCAGCGGTGTGCTAACGTTGCTCATCCACGGATAACGGACGCGCTAGCACCACACCCTCATGGCGAAAAAATCGCAAACCACCTCGTTGAGGGAAGAAGTCCGAAAAACCATACGGCAATTTCTGATGGATATGGGCGACACTGAGCCGGAACATGTGCATCGGAAGCTGCTCGCCGAGGTTGAGCCCCCCCTGATAGAAGAAGTGCTGTCCTACACCCGTGGCAACCAGTCCCGCGCTGCGCGAATTCTTGGGATGACCCGGAACACGCTGCGAGCACGCATCCGTCGCTATGGCATACAAACCGGTAAAAAGTCGGCTGTTACGCGGCTCAGGTGAAAACCGGTCGCGGGCGGGGCTGTTGGGGCCGCATCCAAATTCACTGAATCTCAAAATCTGCTAGCCGGAGAATTTGAATATGAACCGTTCCGCCAACCCTGAAAAACGCCTGGCCCTGATCAGCGTCTCCGACAAAACCGGAGTGCTGGAGTTTGCCCAGGCGCTCGAAGGCCTGGGCTTTACCCTGCTGAGCACCGGCGGCACCGCCCGACTGCTGGGCGATAACGGCGTCGAGGTGACCGAGGTCAGTGAACATACTGGTTTTCCGGAAATCATGGACGGCCGAGTGAAGACCCTGCACCCCACCATCCACGGAGGCATCCTCGGGCGCGAGCAGGACGCGGAGGTGATGAGCCAGCATGGCATCGAACCGCTGGAGTTGGTGGTCGTCAACCTGTATCCCTTCGCGCAAGTCACAGCCAGGCCCGACTGCACCCTGGAAGAAGCCATAGAAAACATCGATATCGGCGGACCGACCATGGTGCGCGCTGCGGCCAAGAACCACGCCCGCGTCGCGGTTGTGACCGACCCCGCCGACTACTCGTCGGTTCTTGAGGAGATTCGGGAAGACGGCGCGGTCAGGGGGTCGACACGTTTCCGCCTGGCGGTGGCCGCCTACGCGCATACCGCCCGTTACGACGGCATGGTGTCCGGCTACCTGAGCCGGCACGAGCCGGGTAAAGAGCGCGAAGATGACCTGCCGATGATTCATACGCCCCAGTTCGAGCGCGTGCAAACGATGCGCTATGGGGAGAATCCTCATCAGCAGGCCGCCTTTTTTGTGCCCGGCGGAAGCAATGGCGCCATGCCTTCCTGGGCCGAGCAACTCCAGGGCAAGGCGCTGTCCTACAACAACATCTCGGATTCCGATGCCGCGGTCGAATGCGTACATCAGTTTGAGGGCGCGCCGGCATGCGTCATCGTGAAACATGCCAATCCCTGCGGCGCCGCGCAGGCGGACACCGCCACGGAAGCCTATAAACGCGCCTTCGAAACCGATCCGGTGTCGGCATTCGGCGGCATCATCGCGTTCAATACCCCGGTGGATGCCGCGACAGCCAGTGCGATCATCGAGCAGCAGTTCGTGGAAGTGATTGCCGCGCCATCGTACGAAGACGCTGCCCTCGAGATTCTTGCGGGCAAGCCGAATGTTAGGGTCTTGCGAGGGCAACCGCAGGCGGGCGCGCTGGATCGACTCAGTTACCATCGCGTTGCCGGCGGACTGCTGGTTCAGCAGTATGACCAGGGCATGGTGACACGCGAAGAGTGCCGTTGCGTGACCCAGCGGGGGCCGGACGCGCGCGAATGGGCAGACCTCCTGTTTGCCTGGAACATGGTGCGAATGGTCAAGTCCAACGCCATCGTCTACGCGAAGGACAGCCGCACCCTGGGCGTAGGCGCCGGGCAGATGAGCCGCGTCGATTCAGCGAGGATCGCTGCCTGGAAGGCGTCCGAGGCGAAACTCAGCCTGGCAGGCGCCGCCATGGCCTCTGATGCGTTCTTCCCGTTTCGTGACAGCATCGATGCCGCAGCCAAAGCGGGTATCGGCTGCATCATAGAGCCCGGTGGCTCCATGCGTGATGACGAGGTGATCGCGGCCGCAAACGAGCACGGTATGGCGATGGTCTTTACCGGCATGCGGCACTTCAGACACTGAGGTCTCAGACCGACGAACAGATCTTATGGTCGATGAGTTCGCCCGAGCCATTACAATGGCCGATCAAGGGCAAGATGCTGACACGGGGCCCATGGCGAAGCCCCATCCCGGAGAGCTATGAACGTACTTATCATCGGCAATGGAGGGCGTGAACACGCCCTGGCATGGAAGGTCTCACTGTCATCGCGCGTCACGCGGGTTTTTGTCGCCCCTGGTAATGCGGGCACCGCCCTGGAACCCGGCATTGAAAACGTGCCGCTGGGCGTAGGTGACCAAGACGGGCTGCTCGACTTTGCGCGGGAACAGGGCATTGCCCTGACCATTGTCGGGCCCGAGAACCCATTGGCAGCGGGCATCGTCGATCGATTCAATGACGCCGGCCTCCCCTGTTTTGGTCCGGTCGCGGCCGCCGCTCAGCTGGAAGGGTCAAAAGCCTTTGCCAAGGATTTCATGTCACGGCATGGCATTCCAACAGCCGCCTACGGTCAGTTCACTGAAATCGAGCCCGCGATATCGTTCATCCGCGCCCACGGCGCACCCATCGTGGTCAAGGCCGATGGCCTCGCGGCCGGCAAAGGCGTCATCATCGCTCAAACCGAGCAGGAGGCGGAAGCCGCGGTGCGGGATATGCTGGCCGGAAATGCCTTTGGCGACGCCGGGCACCGCGTGGTGGTCGAAGAGTTCCTGACCGGCGAGGAGGCCAGTTTTATCGTCATGGCCGATGGCAAAACGGCCCTGCCCCTGGCCAGCAGCCAGGATCACAAAGCCGCGCACGATGGCGACACCGGGCCCAATACCGGGGGCATGGGCGCTTATTCGCCCGCGCCCGTGGTGGATGCCGACATGCATGAACGCGTGATGGAGACGGTTATCCTGCCCACGATCAGGGGGCTGGCACAGGAGGGCATGCCCTTCACCGGTTTCCTCTATGCGGGCCTGATGATCGGGGCTGATGGCGAACCACAGGTGCTGGAGTTTAATGTGCGATTTGGTGATCCGGAGACCCAGCCTGTCATGCTTCGGCTGCGCTCGGATCTGGTCGAGCTTTGCCTGGCCGCCCTGGACGGGCGGCTGCATGAGACCCGGGCGGAATGGGACTCCAGGGCAGCGCTGGGCGTAGTATTGGCGGCCGGCGGCTATCCGGGCAGTTACGACAAGGGCCACCCCATCTGCGGGCTGGACAGCGCATTCCCTGATCACGTCAAAGTGTTTCATGCCGGCACCGGGATGGAGGCTAGCCAGGTCGTGACTTCCGGCGGCCGGGTTCTGTGTGTCTGCGCCCTGGGCGACACGGTGGCGGCGGCGCAGAGCGAGGCCTACCAGGCCTGCCGGGCGATCAGCTGGCAGGGTCTTTATTTCCGCCAGGATATTGGCCATCGGGCCGTGGCCAGGGAAAATCGCTGACGCTCAATGGACGTCTCTCACCTGCTAGACGAATTGAACGATGCCCAGCGCGAGGCCGTTACCGCGGACGACAACCACGTGCTGGTACTGGCGGGCGCGGGCAGCGGAAAGACCCGGGTACTGATACATCGGCTCGCCTGGCTGATCCAGGTGGGTCATGTCTCTCCCTTGAGCATCCTGGCGGTCACCTTCACCAACAAGGCGGCGGGGGAGATGCGCGAGCGCGCGCAGGACCTGCTGCAGGTTTCCACCCGCCCGCTCTGGATCGGAACGTTCCACAGCATCGCGCACCGGATGCTACGCATGCATTGGCGCGAAGCGGAGCTGGATGAAAATTTCCAGATCATCGATTCAGATGACCAGCATCGATTGCTGAGGCGGCTGATCAGGGAGGAAGGACTGGACGAAAACCAGTTCCCCGCGCGTCAGGCTCAGTGGTTCATCAACGCCCGCAAAGACGAGGGTCAGCGGCCACCGGCCATTGAGCACATGGATCACCCGCTGACCGCAGCCTGGGTGCACCTGTACGAGCGCTACCAGTCTCACTGTGAACGCACGGGCCTGGTCGACTTTGCCGAACTGCTGCTGCGCGCGCACGAACTCTGGCTTAAGCAACCGGACTTGCTGGGGCATTATCGCCGCCGGCTGACCCACCTGCTGGTGGACGAATTCCAGGACACCAACACCATTCAATATGCCTGGATCCGCATGCTGGCCGGCGACACCGGGCAGGTGTTCGTGGTTGGAGATGACGACCAGTCGATCTATGGGTGGCGCGGGGCCAGGGTGGAAAACGTAGAGTTTTTCGTCCGCGATTTCCCTCGGGTACAGACCGTCAGGCTGGAACAGAACTACAGATCCACCGGTAACATCCTCGCGGCAGCCAATGCCCTCATTGCAAACAATGAGGGTCGCATGGGCAAAAACCTCTGGACCGCGGGCGAGGAAGGGCAACCCATCCAGGTCTACGCGGCGTTCAATGAACAAGAAGAAGCGCGATTCGTGGTCGAGCGGATAGAGCGCTGGATGAGCGAGGGGCGCCGGGCAGAGCAGGCCGCCATCGTTTACCGGACCACGGCGCAATCAAGGCTTTTCGAGGAGTATTTGCTGAAGGCCTCGATTCCCTACCGGGTCTATGGCGGACTGCGCTTTTTCGAACGCGCCGAGATCAGGGATGCCCTGGCTTATCTCCGCATGCTGCATAACCCGAATGATGATGCCGCTTTCGAACGGATCATCAACACCCCGAGCCGGGGCATCGGGCAGAAAACGGTTTCGCTGTTGCGCCTGCAGGCGCGGGAAACCGGCTTGCCCCTCTGGCAGGCCGCTATCGAGTGCGTTAAACAGGACACGCTGAGCGGCCGCGCAAAAAATGCCGTCAGCGCCTTCCTCGAACTCATCAGCGCGATGCGGGAACGCATGTCAGACTGGACGCTGGGCAACCAGGTGGAGGGAGTCATCGAGCAGAGCGAACTGGTTCGGCATTACGAAAAAGAACCGCGGGAGAAAATGGAAGCCCGGGTCGAGAACCTGCGCGAGTTGACCAACGCCGCGGAGTCCTTCGTGTTGACCGCGGAGGATGAGGAAGCCGGCCTCAGCCCGATGCAGTCGTTTTTGAGCCACGCAGCACTGGAGGCTGGAGAGACCCAGGGTGAGGCCTGGGATGACTGCGTACAATTGATGACGCTCCACTCTGCGAAAGGCCTGGAGTTTCCACTGGTATTCATGGTGGGTTTGGAAGACGGACTGTTTCCCCACCAGCGCTCTGTTCAGGAGTCGGGCGGCCGCCTGGAGGAAGAGCGGAGACTGTGTTACGTCGGCATGACCCGGGCCCGCGAATTACTGTACCTGAGCTACGCGGAAGTCAGGCGCATGTTCGGTTCCGAATCGCACAGCCGGCCCTCCCGCTTTCTGGATGAGATCCCGGCGCAGCTGATAGAAGAAATTCGTCCCCGCATGGGAACACGCAGCCCGTGGGTCAGCGCCCGGCCCGCCGTGGCCTCCCGCGGCGGTGGACTCGGGGAGCCAGGGCAACCCTTCCGGCTTGGCCAGACGGTTCGGCATCGGAAATTTGGGGAAGGCACGGTGGTCACTTTCGAGGGTTCTGGGGAACATGCTCGCGTCCAGGTGAATTTCTTTGATGCCGGTCCCAAGTGGCTGGTGCTGGCCTATGCCAACCTTGAATCCGACTGATGGACCTCGGCCGGGAAAGACAACTGAACACCCGATCAGGCCGCTTTGCGGCGCTTGAGTGGCGCAACTCGGCCGGCCCGCGCACCCTTTGCCTGCATGGCTGGCTCGACAACGCGGCGTCTTTCATTCCGCTGGCCCAACAGCTGCAGCCGCTGGACCTCGTGTCGCTGGACCTCGCCGGACACGGCCATTCCCAGCACCGTCCACGCGGCACTAAATACTATTTCATGGATAACCTCTGGGACCTGGACGCCGTGCTGGACAAACTGGGCTGGCCGGACTGCCACCTGCTGGGTCACTCCATGGGAGGCGGGGTGGCCTGCATGTTCGCGGCCGCAGCCCCCGAACGCGTCAGGAAACTGGTGCTGCTCGACGGACTGGGGCAGGTATCGGCCCGACCGGAAGAGGCGCTGGAGCGATTACGGAAATCGCGCGATTCCGTCCGCAACGCAACCCGGAAATTGCGCGAGTTCCCGGACGTCGCGGCAGCGGTGGCTGCGCGGCAAGCGGTTTCTCAACTGTCGGATATGTCCGCCCGGTTACTGTGCGAGAGATCATTGGAATCCTTCCAGGACCACTTTCGCTGGCGCACCGACCCGGCCCTGAACTGGCACTCGCCATCGCTGATGTCCGAGCAGCAGGTGCTCGCGCTGCTCGCCGCCATCGAGGCGCCCACCCTGTGCCTGACGGCGCGGCCCCTGGTCCGCTGGATCGACCCTGATGCCGCGCGACGGCGTTTGGAAACCGTACCGGATTGCCATAACCTCTGGGTCGAGGGACACCACCACTTTCACATGGAATCAGCTGTCGACATCGCGCCCGCGATTCTGGACTTTCTACTTGGCAAGGAGACGGATTGATGTACCCGGTAAAAACAGATATTCCACCCCGCGAACGGCTGATATTTGCACTCGATGTGCCGGACACAAAAGCCGCTTTGGAACTCATCGATCAGCTGGATGATTCCGTAGCGTTCTACAAGCTGGGCCTGGAGATGTTTCTGTCGGGCGGGTATTTCCAACTTTTGTCCGAACTCAAGTCGCGGGGAAAACGGGTGTTTGCCGATCTCAAGCTGTTCGACATTCCGGCAACCGTCGCCGCGGCCGTTCGTCAGCTGGCCAACCACGACATCGATTTCTGCACCGTGCACGGCAACGATGGCATGCTCAGGGCAGCCGCCGCGGAAAAGCGCGAGATGAAAATCCTGGCAGTGACCGCACTGACCAGTCTCGATCAGGGAGATCTTCAGGACCTCGGATTCCAGTGTGACGTTCGAGCGCTCGTGCTTTCCAGGGCCCGGCGCGCGTTAACAGCCGGTTGCGATGGCGTGGTGTCCTCCGGGCTGGAGGTACCCGCCTTGCGCGAGGACGTCGATCACGCACTGGTAACCGTCTGCCCCGGCATTCGACCGGTCGAGAATGACGATGACCAGGAGCGCGTGGTGTCGCCCGGCCAGGCCATTCGAAACGGCGCCGATTACCTGGTCGTGGGCCGGCCGATACGAGACGCCAAGAGCCCCAGCGAAGCCGCAGAGCTTATCCAGGCGCAGATATTACAAGCGCTTCCATCCTGATCCTACGACCATCCTCGTCGTCATGCCCCGATCGGGGGGCATGTCCCTGAACAAGCAGTTGACAAATCTTAATCAGTTACATTACGATACGCCCGTAACTTGATAATAGCATTGACTAAATACAGATTTTTTATCCAACCGATCCTCTCCGGCTCCGCCGGATTACCGGGCAGGCTACGCGCCTAGCCCGGATTTTTTTATCTGCCGCTCGCCCGCTGCGCTGTGCTAATGTAATCGCCCGATTGCGAACATGAGCCAGGCGGGATTGCGTGGCATCCTGCCCCGCCCCAGCGAAACACGCCGAGCAGCGCCCGATAATGAATGATCAGCCCGCCAAGGTGAGACGCAGCACCCCGAAACGGAATCACTGGCATCGGCTTTTGCGCGGCATCCTGCATCTATGGGTTCGTGCGAAAGTGCTTCCGGACTCTTCAGGCAACACCGGCCCGGATCGCAAGGGCCCTGTCTGCTACGTGATGAATAACTATGCGCTGTCCTCCGTCCTGATCCTGGACCGCTGTTGCGAAGAGCTGGCCCAGCCCAGCCCTCTTTTGCCCATACAGGGTGTGGACATCGAGGAATCGCGCGCATACGCCATTTTGCGCCGGATGAAGGGCCTCCTGATCAGGAGACAGACCCCCCGAAGGTCCTCAGACATGATCCGGCAACTGGTGGAATACAGTTATGCCCACCCCGAGGAAGATATCCAACTGGTGCCGGTCACCATTTTCATCGGTCGCGCGCCCGATAAATCCACCGGATTTACCAAGGCGCTGTTTGCTGAGCACTGGGAAGTGGCGGGGCGTTTCCGTCGGCTTCTGAGCACCTTTGTCAACGGACGCGACACGCTGGTCCAGTTCAGCAGGCCCATTTCCCTTCGTGAGCTCGTCGCCGAGGGCCCGGACACGGAGCGCAGCCTGCGAAAAGTCTCCCGCATCTTGCGAACGCACTTTCAGCGGGTTCGCGCCGCCGCCATCGGCCCGGACCTCTCTCATCGCCGGACGCTGATTGACCAGGTATTGAACGCGCCGGATGTGCAGCAGGCCATAGAGCTGCACTCCCGAAAAAATAAAGTTCCTTTGGACAAAACAGAACGGCTGGCAAGGAAATACGCGCTTGAAATTGCCGCGGATTATTCTTATCGCTTTGTACGCGTGGCCTTTTTCATGCTCCGGTGGTTTCTGAACAAGGTATACCGGGGCATCCAGGTAGAGCATTTCGAGCGATTCACCCAGTCGGCCCTCGATCACGAGATCATCTACGTGCCCTGTCATCGCAGCCACATGGACTACCTGCTCGTGTCCTTTGTGCTTTACGAGCGCGGGTTTGTCCCGCCGCATATCGCGGCGGGGGTCAATCTGAATTTGCCGGTCATTGGCAAGCTGATCCGTGGCGGGGGCGCGTTTTATCTGCGCCGAACCTTCCGTTCATTGAAGCTGTACGCAGCCGTTTTCAATGAATATCTGCGCTCCATCCTGAGCAAGGGCGTATCCATCGAGTACTTCGTGGAGGGCACCCGCAGCCGGACAGGCCGCCTGTTGCAACCGCGCGGCGGGATGCTGGCCATGACGGTGCGGGGATACCTGGCCTCACCGGTCCGGCCCATCATGTTTCAACCCGTGTACATCGGCTATGAGCAGATGGTCGAGGCCGAATCCTACACCCGCGAATTGAGCGGACGAAAAAAGCGAACCGAAAAGCTCTCGGATCTGCTCAAAGTGTTCGGGGTACTCAGGCGGGACTACGGGGATGTGCACATCAGTTTTGGCCAACCCATCTATCTGGATGAACTGCTGGATGAGCGTGATGGCGCCTGGCGGGAAACCATCCATGCAGAGCGGCGTCCACCCTGGCTCAACCCGGTGATCGATGAGCTCGGCCAGCGCATCATGCGCCACATCAACGCCAGCGCGGACATCAACCCGGTCAACCTCCTGGCAACCGCCATGCTCGCGGCGCCCAGGCACCGCATGGACGAGCAGGACCTGCTCACCCAATTGACGCTGTACCGCCGGCTGCTGCTCGATGGCCCCTTCTCAGAGACGATCAGCATCACCGACAACGACGGCGGCGCCATTGTCGAACTCGGCCTCAGGATGGGGCTGCTGGAGAAGCGCGAGCATCCACTCGGCGATATTCTAGCCCTGACGCCCGATTCCGCGCCAGGACTGACCTATTTCCGCAACAACGTGACCCATCTACTGGCCATCCCCGCGCTGATCGCCTGCTGCCTGCTGAACCAACGCGAATGTCCGATGGAACAGTTCAGGCGCATCGCCACCGAGGTATACGCTTTTTTGCGGATCGAGTATTTCCTGCCTTGGGCTGAAGAGGCGCTTCCAGCGGTGCTGCAAACCGGCGTTGAACAGCTGGTGGATGCCGGACTGCTGGAAACCAGCGATGATGGGTTGACGCTCTCTCGCGCAGAGGGCGGCAGCGAAGCGGCAAGCCAGCTGGGCATGCTCGCGCAGGTCATTCTGCAAACACTCGAGCGCTACTTCATCACGATCGCGATATTGCACAAAAACGGCTCAGGCGTTTTGAACAGGGGCCAGCTGGAGAAGCTGTGCATGCTCACCGCCCAGAGAATTTCCCAGCTGCAGGAATTCGATGCCCCGGAATTTTCTGATCGCTCACTGTTCAAACAGTTCATCTCGACGCTGCGCGAAAGGGGCTACCTCACCAGCAACGGGTCCGGCACGCTGGAGTTCGATCAGCGGCTGGAGCAGTTGGGCACCGACGCAAAACTGATTCTCTCGAAGGAAATTCGGCACGGCATCATGCGCACGGCGCCACAGCATGCCGAGGTGATCTGATCAGGCGTCGAGATCAGGTATCAGGTTGGACTCCAAGCGCGAGATCCAATCCTTGAGTTTGAGCTTTCTCTTCTTCAGGCGTCTCAGCCGTAACTGGTCCACCCAAGGCTCTTCTGTCATGCGCTGGATGGCCTCGTCCAGGTCCCTATGCTCTTCGCGCAATCCAGCCAGTTTTTGTGCGAGGTTTTCCTGTTCCCCGGCGCTCATCTTGTGTCCAGTGGCGGGCTTGGCCGCTATCCATTAACCTTTCCACTATAGCACCAAGCCCCGGCTGCGGGCACAAGAACCGAACACGCAAGGTAAAAATCATGAAACGAAGAAAATTCCTGGCCAGCGCGGGTCTCGCGGGCACTGCCGGTTTGCTGGCCGGGTGTGACCGTCAGCCTGAAACCGCGGCTGAATGCGCTCAGAACAGAACGCAGGAGCAGTTCGAATGGAAAATGGTGACCGCGTGGCCCCGGGATTTCCCAGGGCTCGGCATGGGCGCCAACCGTCTTGCTGAGCGCATCGGCCAGATGAGCGGGGGCAGGCTGAGCGTAAAAGTTTTCGGTGGCAACGAACTGGTTCCGCCCTTCGAAGTGTTTGACGCGGTTCAACAGGGCACGGCGGAAATGGGGCATGCTGCGCCCTATTACTGGAAAGGAAAGATTCCCGCGGCGCAATTCTTCGCAGGGGTGCCCTTTGGAATGACGGCGCAGGAGCTGAATGGCTGGTTTTACTACGGAGGCGGCATCGATCTCTGGCAGGAAACCTACGCGCCTTTCGGTGTGGTGCCGTTCCCGATAGGGAATTCGAGCGGGCAGATGGGGGGGTGGTTCAATAAAGAGATCAATAGCCTGGAAGACCTCAAGGGCCTGAAGATGCGCATTCCCGGTCTCGGCGGCGAGGTGCTCAAGCGAGCGGGGGGAACGCCCCAAAATATCCCCGGCGCTGAAATTTTCACCGCGCTACAGACAGGCACCATCGACGCCACCGAGTGGGTTGGCCCATTGAATGATCAAGCGTACGGTCTGCAGCAAGCTGCCAAATACTATTACTACCCCGGCTGGCATGAAACCGGCACGGCCCTGGAGGCCATCATCAACCAACAGGCCCTGGACGCGCTCCCCGAAGACCTTCGGCAGATCGTAAAATACGCCTGCCAGTCGGCCAACCTGGATATGCTGTCCGAGTTCATGGCCCGAAATGGCGAGTCACTGGCGCAGTTGCGCGAATCGGGTGTCGACATTCGGGCATTCCCCGGGGATGTTCTGCGTGAGCTTCAGCGCCTGACCGGCGAGGTGCTCATGGACATTGTGGAAGATGATCCGGTTTCAGCCCGTATTTATGAATCGTTCACCGGGTTCCTCAATACGGTACGTGACTGGAGCGCGATCAGCGAAAAATTCATCCTCAACCTGAGGTAGCGCCATGATGGCAGGGCCGTGATCACTGCGTTCGTACCCGCTGGAGCAAGCACTTTGGGCGTCGGTACTCAGCCGCCGTAGACGTATTCAGGCAGCCATGTGGCCAACCCTGGCCACACGGCCAGCAGCGCCAACATCAGCAATTGGATCGCAATGAACGGAATGACCCCCCGGTATATGGCGGTGGTGGCGACGGAATCGGGCGTCACGCCACGCAAATAGAAAAGAGAAAACCCGAACGGCGGCGTCAGAAATGACGTCTGCAGGTTGATGGCGATCATCACGCCCAACCAGATCGGATCGATACCCATGGCCAGCAGGACCGGCCCTACAATGGGAACCACCACGTAGGTGATCTCGATAAAATCCAGAACGAAGCCCAGCAGGAACAGGGAGGCCATGACCACCAGCAGCACGGTTGAGGTATCGCCGGGCAGGCTGGTCAAAAAGGACTGAACCTGCTCATCTCCCCCAAACCCGCGAAACACCAGGCTGAACAGGGATGCTCCAATAAGAATCATAAAGACCATGGCGCTGACTTTGGCCGACTGGTACACCGTCTCTTTCAGCGTCTGCAAGCTCAATTGACGCTGCAGGGCCGCCAGTAGCAGCGCACCCATGGCGCCGACAGACGCTGCCTCGGTCGGAGTCGCGATGCCCTTCAAAATCGAACCCAGTACGGCCACGATCAACAACAGCGGCCCCGCCATCAGGCGCAGTAATTCAAACACGCCCACCCCGCGATCCTCTGACGACTCAGGCACTGGCATGGTTTCGGGTCGCGCCAGCGCCATGATGAACAGGTAGATGACGTAGAGACAAACCAACATGAGACCGGGGAGCAGCGCACCGGCAAACAACTCACCCACCGATACGGTTTCCGGCACGAAGATTCGCAGCTGGAGCTGTGCCTGCTGGTAGGCGTTGGAGAGCACGTCCGCCAGCAGAATCAATACAATTGAAGGAGGAATGATCTGACCCAGCGTGCCAGCCGCACAAATCGTACCCGTGGCCGCGGCCGGCTGGTAACGATGTTGCAACATGGTCGGCAGCGAAAGCAGCCCCATGGTGACGACCGTGGCGCCGACGATACCGGTGCTGGCCGCCATCAAAACCCCCACCGCCATCACAGAAATTCCAAGCCCACCCGGGACGCGGTACAGCAAGCGAGCCAGTGCCTGTAATAGCTGGTCCGCCAGCTTCGACCGTTCGAGCATGACCCCCATAAACACAAAGACGGGCACCGCGATCAGGGTTTCGTTACTCATGATGCCGTAGACCCGGCTGGGAAAAGCAGCCAGGAAGGCCGCATCCAGGGTATCGGTGGCAACGCCCAAACCGGCAAACAGCAGGGCAACGCCTGACAAGGTAAACGCAACCGGAAACCCTGCCATGAGGGCTGCTGCAACCGAAAGGAAAAGCGCCAGGGCCATGATTTCGCTCATATTTGCAACACCGTCAATTACGCCGCCACACCTCGTGCCGGGCGCTGCACAGAAGCGTCGCATCATAGCATCATGCCTGAGCGATGGTTTATGTGCTGTTGCTGTGTATTTATTCACAGGTCGCCCAGAATGAAAAAATCATTGGCTTATTGCGCCACCTGCGACCCAGGCCTGAATAAACGCTTATATCAATATGTTTTTTATATTGTTTTATCTGATAACTTCGTTTTTCATTGCGTGCAAAACCCCAATGACGTGTGGGTCAGGCGCCCGCTGACCAAATCATTCACAGACTTATCCACAGGGCAATATCGGCATCTGGTATCTCACGAACCACCCCAGGTAGCGGGACGCCAAATAACCTCCCAGATCACACATCAGCGGCCAGCAAAGGTATACAATACAGGCCTTTTAAAGCAGGCCCGGCGGCACTTTGCGGTCGGCGACAGCAAAGCATTGAAAGACCACATCGAAGAACTGCTGAGCCAGGCGTTGCTCCACCTGAGACGCGACGGAATCCTTCCGAAGGAATGCGACGTTATTCCCCAGGTGGAACGGACCCGCTCGCCTGAACATGGCGAATTCGCGTCCAACCTCGCCATGGTGCTGGCGCGCGAAGCCCGCAAGCCGCCGAGAGAGTTGGCTGGCGACATCGTTGAGCGATTACCGAAATCCCGTCAGGTAGACCGGGTGGAGCTGGCCGGGCCGGGCTTCATCAACTTTTTCATTGACCCGTTGGCATTGAGCGGCGTGGTCCGGGATATCCTGAGAGAGAACAAACAATACGGGCATGCCCCAAAACGGCCCGATCACAGCGTTACGGTCGAATTTGTTTCAGCAAACCCCACCGGGCCGCTACATGTCGGCCACGGACGCGGCGCTGCCTATGGCGCCAGCCTTGCCAGCCTGCTGGCGGCAGCCGGTTATGCGGTACAGCGTGAGTACTACGTCAACGACAACGGCCGGCAAATGGACATCCTGGCGCTCAGTGTTTGGCTGAGATACCTGGAACTGTGCGGTGAACACGTCAGCTTCCCAAACAATGGCTACCGGGGGGACTACATCTATGACATCGCCCGCATGGTCCGCAGCGAAGAGGGTGACAAGTGGCGCCACAACAACCTCGAGGTTACCGACGGACTGCCGGATGACGGCAACGGCGGCCAGGCCGAGCTTTACGTTGACGCGCTGATCGAGCGCGCCTCCCAGCTTCTGGGCCATAAAGGCTACGATGCATTTTTCAACACCGCGCTGAGCAACATCCTGAGTGATATCGAGGACGACCTGGCCGGTTTCGGGGTTCACTTCGACCACTGGTTCTCCGAGATTGGGCTGGAAGAAAGCGGCGCCATCAAGCACGCGATCGACCGGCTCCGCGAAAACGGACACCTGTATAACAAAGACGGCGCCACCTGGTTCAAGGCGTCTGAACTGGGCGATGAAAAGGACCGGGTCATCATTCGCGAAAATGGCAGAACCACCTATTTTGCCTCCGACATTGCCTATTTCCTGAACAAGCTGGAACGGGGTTTCGAACGCGCCATCTATATCTTTGGCGCTGACCACCACGGATATATCGCTCGTCTGCAAGCGGCCGCGCGCGGTCTCGGGGAAGACCCTGAGCGGCTTGAAATTCTGCTGGTTCAATTCGCGGTTTTGTACCGGGACGGCAAGAAAGTGCAGATGTCGACCCGATCGGGGAACTTCATCACACTGCGTGAACTGAGAGAGGAGGTGAGCAGCGATGCCGCCCGTTTCTTCTATGTCATGCGCTCACATGACCAGCACCTGGACTTCGATCTCAACCTGGCAAAGTCCCGCAGCAATGAAAACCCTGTGTACTACATCCAGTATGCGCACGCGCGCATTTGCAGCGTCTTTCGCAACCTGGAACAAATGGATCTGCTGCACAACCCGGCCATCGGCGAGGCGACACTGGATCAGCTGGATGCCTCGCATGAGATCAATCTCATGCGCTCCCTGAGCCGGTATCCGGAGGTGATCGAATCCGCAGCCAGGCTCAGGGCGCCACACATCATGGCGCATTACCTGCACGCACTGGCCAATGACTTTCATGCCTACTACAACGCCGAACAATTCCTGGTCGATGATGAAAACCTCAGAAACGCCCGCTTGAACCTGGTGCTGGCCACGCAAAAGGTACTGCAGGATGGCCTCGCTCTGCTCGGCATCTCAGCGCCGGAAGAGATGTAGCCATGGCCCAGCGCAAGACCAAGACGACGAGAAAACGGGGGGCTTCCAGGTCCCGGCGCTCGGGTGCTTCGCCGTTTGTCTGGTTCGTCGCGGGTTTGGTCACCGGTCTCGGAATCGCCGGCTTTGCCCTATTCAAGGGCATGGTGCCCGAGATTCAGCAAAACCTGTCCAGCGGACCCGCCATGTCGGCGTCTCAGGATGAAGAAGCATTGATTGAACCCTCACCCCTGGGCGAGACGGACTCCGCGAGCCCCCGATATGATTTCTTTACCGTATTGCCTGAAATGGAGGTCGTGGTTCCGGAACAGGAACTGGCAGGGCAATCCCAGGCAGGCGGCCTGACGGAATCAGCCGAGTCCTCGGGCAGCTACATCCTGCAGGCGGGCTCATTCCGAAGCCCAGCTGACGCGGAGCAGTTGAAAGCACGCCTCGCGCTTCTGGGCACCCAGGCGAACATTGCGACCGTTACCGTCGATGAAGTGCGCTGGCACCGGGTTCGGATAGGGCCACTTCAAGGTGCACGCAAAGCGGATGAATTACGCCGCATGCTCAGGGATAACGGGATCGAAACACTGATCCTGAAAGACACTTCCTGATTCAGGTCGGCCTCCGCCGAGGGTGATCAACGAGCCCGCGCGTATAGGTCAGGCGCAGCCAAAGCATCCTCAGAGCCGTATTTGGCCTGTCGCCCCTGCCAACTGGAAAACGCCTCCCACAGTGCGGTTCCCGACCACCCCTCACCGCCGGCAGGCCGGTAGCCATGCGCCTCGAACGCCAACAAAGCATCCCGCAGCGCCGGGTCCTCCACCACCTCAGCCCATTCGCTGATGCTGCCGTGGACGGCGGGCGGGCCAAACATCTTCAGCCATTGCCGAAGTAACCTGCGCGTTTCCCCAGCCTCATGACGACGGCATGATAACCGGAGTGCTTTCATTAAAACGGCTTCTTCCGCCGGCAGCGTTGCAGCACGCTCGGGCTTTACTCGCGCCGGATGCCGCCGCGTCAGAGACCACCAAAGCGTGCCCAACCAGAGCAGACCGAGCGCCAGGGATAGCATTTTCCAAAATGCAGCTTGCGCAGCCGGCGTGCGGCCCTCCTGCCCGGGGGAATTTGCCGGGGCAACGCCGTCCGCCGTAAGGCCCGGCCTGGTCTCCGGGACCAGCTGCAGCGGCGCCACCGCTACTTCAAGCTCGGGCAACACGGCTGTGCGGGCCTGGTTATTCACAGTATCCCACCAGTCCAGCCGGAGCTCGGGAAGGATCAGCGTTCCGGGCTCCTCCGGCACAATCGCGTAACGAAACTCCTTGTGGCCACGCACCCACAGACCGTCATCACGGCTGATTCCCTGGGGCTGATCCGGATATATGCGCGCATCAGGCAAATCCGGCCAGGGCGGCTCTTCGAGCATGTTTTCCTCGAGACCAACCGCGTCGATGATGACGGTTCGCGTTACCGGCTCACCGACGCGCAAATCATCCGCGTCCGACACCTGCTGGGAAAGCGTCACCTGCCGGGCTGGCAACCAGTATGTGCCCTGGTATCCCGCGGGCTTCGGCTCAATCTCGATCTTGAGCGGCTCGCTTTCCTCAGTGATTCGCCGCCCCCGCACGTTGGGCTGCCACAGTCGGCTGCCTGATCGCTCGATCAGACGTCCGGTCAGGCGCAGGGGCGGAATGACCAGCGTGCCGGACCGCTCCGGGAACACCGCGTAACTCCGCTGCAAAACGCGGTACCGAGTTCCATTTCGTTCCGCCGGATAGGGCACTTCATCGAGCAGACGCACGGAAGCCTGCTCTGGCGTGGGCGGGTTGATCGAGGCTTCGGTCAGGTTCTGCTGATAAAAAATCTTGACCGTCAGAGAGAATTGCGCGTGAACGTAATAAGGGCCTTCAGCCGGGTCCAACGAAACCTCGATGAACACCGGTGGCATTTCACCCGGCGCCAATTCCGGCGCCGGCTGAACGGTCAGGGCCAAAGCGTCCGTCACCGCACCGGGAAAACTCAGCGATGGGACTCTGAGCGTGCCGGTCCTTCGGGGCTCCAGCGTCAGCAGCAGGCGCACGACGGAGGTCTGCCGGCCGTTGACGATGGACATCTGCGTCTCAGAGCGTCGGTCCAACAGTTCGAAATCCGCCTCCAGCGCACGCAGGTCGGCTTCCAGGCTCTGCTCCGCGTCGTTCGTCTGGATCACCAGGGTCACGGTTTCCCCTGCCACGATCGTGCTTCTATCCAGCCGCGCGGTGATTTCGGCAGCGGAAACTGCCGGCACGCCCAACAGGCAACACAGACCGATCATCAGCCCGGCCACCCCTCTCAGAGTAATCCCGCTCTCGCTCACCATGTTTGCTTCTCGTCCTCGGGCGCGCCGCGCTTTTGATGTTGACTGCGGAACTTCCTTCTCAGGAGCCCGCCCGGGTCGTCAGGAATACGACGCAACCATTGCTCCATGGCCTGTGCGTCCTCCTCTGACCATGCGGCCTGCATCTCCTGCTCGCTGCGCTCAGCCGCTTCCTCCTGTCCTTCCTGCTGGTTTTCATCCTCTGACTCACCCTCATTCTGCTCGCCTTCCTGGGGGTCACCCTGCTGATCCTCGGCATCTGAAGACTCGCCGTCCTGGGCTTCGGATGAATCCTCACCCTCCTGCTGTTGCTGGTCCTGCTGCTGGTCCTGCTGTTGCTGATTCAGCATCTGTTCGACCAGCGCCCGGTTGTACAGCGCATCCTCCATCTCGGGCTCCATGGCCAGGGCAGTGTCATAAGCGGCGATGGCGCCCTCCAGGTCGCCTCCGTGAGCGAGCGCGTTACCGCGATTGTAATGAGCGTCGGCGGTCTCCACGCCCGACCAGACCCGGTTGGCACGCTCAAAATCCTGCGCCCTGAACCAGGCTTCACCGGCAATACGAGGGTCTTTGGCCAAAGACGCCGCCGACTCGGCATCCTGGGCCGACAGAGCAGCCTGGGCCTGCTGGTCGCGCGTCTGCCATAAATCCTCCCACATGCCCGCTTGAGCAACCGGGCTGATCATCAGGGCCGGGAGCAGTGCGAAGGGCATTAGAAACAGCAAACCCCGGCGGAATCCAACCGCCATCATCGGCAGCAACAAGAGGACGAGATACGGGCCAGCGTCCTTCCAGCGCGCGCCCAATGCGTCGTCGCGCTGAATGAATTCGCTGCCGGTCGAAGCGGACCAGGCTTCGCCGACCTTGCCCGCGCTGTCCAACACGCTGAACTGGCCCTCACCGGCGAGCGCCAGGCTGCGCAGGGACTCCCCCTCAAGGCGCGCGATGACCACCCCGCCGCTGTCATTGACCACAAAACCCTTGCCGCTGGGAATGGGCGCGCCCTCGGGGGTACCAACGGCAAGCACGGATGTCTGGATTCCGGAACGGGACAGGCGCTTCGCCGTCGCAATATCCGAGGCGGACGCGCCGTCGGTTATCAACAGTATCTCGCCTCGCGGCTGCCCGGCCCGTTCGAGCAGCTCGGCGGCCATTTCCAGGCCACGGTCCGCCCGGCTGCCTGCCACCGGCATGATGGTCGGCTGCAGCGCGGGAAGCATGTTGGTAATGGTGTTCATGTCGCTGGTCAAAGGCGAGACGATATAGGCATCGCCCGCGAAAGCCACCAGCCCCAATTGCCCCTCATCGATTTCCTGCAGCATGTCGGACAGACGGAACCGCACCCGGGTCAGGCGGTTGGGTTTCAAATCCTCGGCCAGCATGGAGGCAGAAAGATCGAAAACGATCACCCTGGCGTCACGGGCTGAATATGAAGTGTCGGGCAGTTTTTGCCAGCTGGGCCCGGACAACGCCAGGGCCGCGACCGCGATCACACCACCCGACCACCACGGGCCCAGCTTGCCGCGCCCGGTGCCGGACTGTCCCGCGCTCAGCCAACGCAGCAGGTGCGGGTCACAGATACGAGCCCAATCCCCGGATGGCCGCCGCAATCGGCGCCACGCCCACGGGATCAGCACTGCCAGCGGCAACGCCAGCAGCCAGGCCGGGCGAATGAAATGCAGTGTCAGCGTGTCCGCCATCAAGCCGCTGCTCCTTCCAGTCGCACCGGACGCAAAACCGCGGCGGCGGCGATCCCCGCAAGCAGATAGGCCAGGCCGAGCGGCCAGTAGAAGAGCTCATCGACCGGGCGAATGGCCTCCACGTCGCTCTCGACGGGCTCCAGTTCATCGAGCAGGCGATAGATTTCGGCAAGACCTGCAGCGTCCCTGGCGCGGAAATATCGACCACCCGTGCGCTCGGCAATGGTCTGAAGCGTCTCCTCATCGAGGTCTGCCGAAGGATTGACCACTCGCGAGCCGAAGAAATCCCGCACCATCATCTCATCCGCGCCCACACCGACGGTATAAATCGTGAGCCCTTCCCGCGCAGCAAACTCCGCGGCCTGGAGCGGCTGCACCTCGCCGGAAGTGTTGGCGCCATCGGTCAGGAGTATCAAAACCCGATCCGATGCGGAATCCTCACGCAATCGCTTGACCGCCAGACCGATAGCATCGCCGATGGCGGTTTCGCGACCTGCAAGACCAATTTCGGCCTCACCCAGCAAGGTGGCGGTGGTCTCGGTATCAAACGTCAGTGGCGTTTGCAGATAGGCGCGGCTACCAAACAAAATCAAACCGACCCGATCGCCACGTCGGCGCTGAATAAACTCACCCGCGACCTGTTTCACCGCAACCAGGCGGTTAACCACGCGGTTTTCAAGCACCATGTCCTGGGTATCCATACTGCCCGAGATATCAACGGCCAGCAGCAGGTCGCGTCCCGTGACCGGTAGTGTGTCGATTTCACCTACCCATTGAGGCCGCACCGCGGCGGCAATCAGCAGCAACCATACCAGGGCCGCCAGGGCCGCCAGCACGGGCCGCCTCAACCAGCTTCGCCGCTCTCCCGCCACCACGCCGAACCAGGGCACCTTGAGCGCCTGCATGTCGCGCTGACGGGCCTCAGGCAGCACATAACGCAAAACCCACGGCAACGGCAGCAGCGCAATCAGCCATGGCCATGCGACGGCAAAGCCGGTTGTCAGCTGCGCTTCATCCATGGCGCAGGATCCATCTGCGGGCCAGCCGGCTCATGGCTTCAGGGTCAAACTCGGGCCGCGGCTGATAGGGTCCAAGCGCCAGTATCTCCAGGTGCTCCGCATCTGGCATGTTGCACATCGATTGCTGGAGAAACTCCGCCCATTCCTCACCCTGGAGCCGGGCGCATGATTGATGGGGAAAAGCCTGTATCGCGACGACTTTGAAAACGCGATTCATGGCCTCGAGAAACGCTTGTGGCGCAGTCAGCGGGTCGATGTGCGCATCGATATCGTCGACCCAGCGCAAAAGGCGCAGACGCTGGCGTCTTCGCCGCCATGCCCTGAGCCCTCTCCTGGCCAGCAGAAACAGAAAAAACGCGAGCACGGCGAACAGCGCCCACCACCCCGGCGCCGGCGGCCACGCTGGCGCGGCCGGCGCGGCATGAATGTCACGCAACTGTGCCAGTAAGTCTGCACCTTGTGGGTTCATGCCGCGCGGCCCAACAGGATTCGGAGCTCTCGCCCAAGCACATCCACCGGATCATCATCGGTGCGCATCAACAGCCAGCCGCACTGATGCTTGAGGAAGAGGCGCTGTGGGTCATGCGCATGCTGTCGGCTCATCTGGTCAAATCGTTCGCGAGCACCCTGCCGGTTGGTATCCAGCATGGCATTGCTCTGACCGTCCGTGATCGGAAAGCGACCCGAGGGCAGCGCTTCCTCAGAGCGATCGATGACCTGGCATCCGATCACGTCATTGTGCTGACGCAGCCGTGATATGTGCCTGTTGCAGTCTTCGTCCAGGTTAAAAAAATCACTGATGACGATGACCAGGCTACCCGGACGCACCGCATGCCTCACCCGCTCCAGCGTGGCCGAGAGCGGAGCCTCTCCCGAACGCACCTGCTCCGGATCGAGCCACTCCACCAGTGACTGGATCACCCGCATGGCGCCGCGCCGCCCGCCGGCAGGGCGCAATTCCCGGTGCCCTTCCGGTGAAAACAGGAAAGCCCCGATACGGTCACCCCGACGCACCGCCGTCCAGGCGATCGAGGCCGCCAGCAAGCCCGCGGCCACCGACTTCAGGCGTTTTTGCGTGCCAAAAAAAAGGCTGGGCCCCGCGTCCAGCACCACCAGTACCGGACGCTCCCGCTCTTCCTGGAAAATTTTGGTGTGTGCCCGTCCGGTGCGGGCCGTGACGCGCCAGTCCATATTGCGGATGTCATCGCCAGGCTGATAATTGCGCGACTCGAGGAAATCCACGCCCCGGCCCCGGAAGCGCGAACGATACGCGCCAGCCAGTGCTGAAGCGGCAGGACTGTGCATGGGCAACGCCAATGCGTTGCAACGGGGACGAAGCGAGATCAACTCCGCTGAATCAAGGTGAATGCCGTCGCCCCTGATCTCGGGGTTCATGGAACCGGGACCAGATCCAACAAGCGGTCTACCAGTTCATCGACAGAGACGCCATCAGCCTCAGCCTCGTAGGACAGCAACACGCGATGTCGGAAAACATCATGAATGGTGCTCTGAATATCGTCCGGCGACACGAAGTCCCGTCCGGACAGCCAGGCGCGGGCGCGGGCGCACCGGTCCAGCCCGATGGTCGCGCGAGGGCTGGCGCCGTAGCTGACGAGCCGGCCCAGCTCGGGATCCCACTTTCCAGGCTCCCGGCTGGCAAGGACCAACTGCACGATGTACTCCTCGAGCGCCGGCGCCAGATGCAGATCGAGTACTTGGGCCTGGGCCCCGAACACCTGCGCCTGCGTCACCAACACGGGCGCGGCGGGCGGCTCGTGGAGTTCATCACGTGCCTGTTGCCGCGCCAGGCCAAGGATATCCTGTTCGGCTTGCGCGTCCGGATACCCGATGGCCACATGCATGAGGAAACGATCGAGTTGCGCTTCGGGCAGGGGATAGGTGCCCTCCTGCTCGATGGGGTTTTGCGTTGCCATCACCAGGAACAGTTGGGGCAGTGGGTAGGTGACACGCCCAACGGTCACCTGGTGCTCGCCCATGGCTTCGAGCAAGGCTGACTGCACCTTGGCCGGCGCACGGTTGACTTCATCAGCCAGTATCAGGTTGTGAAATATCGGTCCACGCTGAAATTCGAAAGTCCCTTCCTGGGGGCGGTAAATCTCAGTGCCGGTCAGGTCGGCCGGCAGCAGATCGGGCGTAAACTGAATTCGGTGAAAATCGCCCTCGATACGATCCGCAAGCGTTTTGATGGCCGTCGTCTTGGCCAGCCCTGGCGCGCCTTCTACCAGGAGATGACCATGGCATAACAACGCCATCACCAACCGCTCCATCAGCCGCTCCTGGCCAATAATCAACTCGTTGGCGGCCTGGCTCAGCGCCTTGAATGCTTCAAACTCTGTTGCGGCAATCACTGATTGCTCTGATTCTGGTTGAATTGACTCCATGCAAAAACCTGTGTTTGTCTGATTTTGCGGGGACTGGGATTTTAAACCCCTGAACGATCGCTCTACAAAGCGCCCCATGATGCACCACCTTCTGCTCAGGGGGCGAGTGTCATTCGTCACGTCTTGCTTATTAAGCGCATTGGATTAGAATTTGGTGACTGAGGCCGATTTTTCAATGACTTGCTGTTTGGGTTTCGGCCTCGCAGACGATGATCACCCGAGATTGTCTGCATGGGAGGAAGGTATGAAGATCATCAACATGATGTTGTTACTGGCCGGGGTGGCTCTGCTCGCTGGATGTGCGAGTCTGGCTGAACCTCAGAATAGACCAGACGAACAGTGGAACAGCGCCTATATCCAGGCCGTCGAACAAGCCGCTCGCAATGAGCCCCGGGGCATGGACGTGATCTGGGTTCGCCCGCCAGTGGTCAAGCAGGAAAGCGAAGACTCCGACAACTGAACCGGACCGGAGCCGCCCTGCCACCGCTCACTGCGCGCCGCCCGGGCGTGGGGGGCGCGCCTTGCCATAACCACTAGAAGTCCTGGGGGTCGACATCCACCGCCCAGCGCACGTTCCGCGCGCCACGCAGTCGCCTGATGGCGTCCAGCCAGGGGGCCAGGGAGGCCTGGAGGCGTCCCCGGGACGATGCCTGCACCAGAAGATACCATCGCACCCGCCCACCCCTTCGCTCCATGAGTGCCGGAAGGGGCCCGTGGACGTGCGCGCCCGGCCCCTGGTAGGCCTTTTGGGCGTCAACCAGGAATGCCTGCACGACATCCCTGCTGGCCGCTTCAGCGCGAAGCGTCGCCTGCGCAGAATAGGGTGGCAGCGACACCATGCGACGCTCTTCGAGCATGGACAACGCAAACCGCTCGTAACCCTCCCGGAAAAGAAGATCAAGCATGGGATGGTCCGGATGGTGGGTCTGTAGTATGACCTCACCCGGCTGCTCCGCCCGGCCGGAACGGCCCGCTACCTGGATCATGACTTGTCCCATACGTTCCATGGCCCGGAAGTCGGCACTGTAAAGCGCTTGATCGAGATCCACGATAACCACCAGGGTAACACGCGGGAAATGGTGTCCCTTGGCCAGCATCTGGGTGCCGATGAGAACGGCTGGTCGCCCATTCCTGACCTCCTGGGCCAACTGCTCGAAAACGCCCTTGCGCCGGACGGCATCCCTGTCGAAACGGTAGAGCGGAAAGCTGCTGAACCGTCGCTCCAGAAAACTTTCCAGCTGTTCGGTGCCCGCACCAGCACCCTGGAGCGCGTCAGCCCTGCATTCGGGGCAGAATCGCGGCACGGCCTTGCGGTGGCCGCAGTGATGGCACACCAGCGACCGCTCGCCACGATGCCAGGTCATATTGGCGTCACATCGATGACAGGCGCCATGCCACCCACAGTCATGGCATAAAAGCACGGGCGCGTAGCCGCGCCGATTGAGGAAAACCAGGACCTGTTCCCCCCTCCCAAGCGTCTCGCCCATTGAATGCAGCGCCCGCTCCGACAAGCCGGCGGTCACCGACTGTTGCTTGAGATCGAGCACCCGCCAGGAAGGTTGTGCGGCGCCGGTCGCGCGGCGCCTCAGGCGGTGCCAGTGATATTTCCCGCTGCTCGCGTTGTGCAGCGTCTCCAGACTGGGGGTCGCGGTTCCCAGGACGATGGGTATATCCAGCATGGCCGCCCGCTTGACGGCCACATCCCGGGCAGAGAAGCGGAAACCATCCTGCTGCTTGAACGATGGGTCATGGGACTCATCCATGATGATCAAACCTGGCGCGCGCAGCGGCAGGAACAATGCGGAACGGGTGCCCAGCATCAGAGGGGTCGCTCCGCGCTGCGCCCGCTCCCAGACGGCAGTGCGCTCACCCTCTGCCAGCGCAGAATGCGATACCGCGGGCGGGATACCCAGACGTCGGGTCATTCGATCAATCAGTTGCGTGGTGAGCCCAATTTCCGGCACCAGCACGAGCACCTGCCGGCCCGATCTGATCACCTTTTCGATCAACCTCAGGTAGACCTCTGTCTTGCCGCTGCCAGTGACACCATCGAGCAGGTGACAGTGAAACGCCCCCAGGGCCCCGCCGATCGCGTCAAAGGCTTGCTTTTGCTCTGAATTCAGCTGGGGGCCAGGCTTCACGTCGAGCGCCGGTGGGGGCGCTGTAAGCGCCTCTACCCAGCCGCTCTGCATGACCTTTCGCAACAATGGCCTCCATCCGTCCCGCCATCGGCTCAAGGCCTCTGCGCCCATGCCTGCATCGGCAAGCTGCCGGAGAAGATCCCACTGCGCGGGGGCCCGGCCTGCTCCCTGCTCCAGCCGCTCACGACCCGCCGTCGTGAGGCGGTATTCCTGTTCGGCATCGGGCCACTTGCCACTGACTTTGCGAAGCGTGGGCGGGAGGGCGTTACTGACTACCTCACCAGGCGCATGGTGGTAATAGCGCCAGGCCCACTGCAGGAGGTCAATCAAGCCGGCGTCCAAAGCGGCGCGTTCACCATCCGGTGCAGGCTCCACGTGATGAAGACGCTCCGGGTCAACCTGGCTGCTGTCAGCGTGCTGCACCACCACCCCAATCAGCCTTCGCCGGCCAAAGCGCACCATCACGCGGGCGCCCAACGGTGGCACGGGGCCATCGACAGGCGGCAGGTAGTCGAACAGGCTGGCCAGGGGGACCGGAACCGCGACTTTCAGAATGCTCTGGCCGGATGAAGAATGCATCGCCCCGCATTCTATCCAATCCGGCTCACTTAAGCGCCGGCGGGCAATGGGCTACACTAGGCGGCGCGGGTTTGGGACCAACCAGCCCGCGGCAACTCCAATCAAGAGGGACAAACACATGAGTCTAGGTTCAGAATTCAAAGAATTCGCCATGCGCGGCAACGTGGTTGATATGGCGGTGGGTATCATCATTGGCGGGGCTTTCGGAAAGATCGTCTCTTCATTCGTCAACGACGTCTTGATGCCGCCCATTGGCATACTGTTGGGCGGGGTCGATTTTACGGAACTGGCGATTACCCTCAAAGAGGCCAGTGGCGATGCCGCCGCGGTAACGCTCAATTACGGAACCTTCATCCAATCGGTGACCGACTTCGTCATCGTCGCATTCGCCATCTTTATGGCGATCAAGGCGATGAATAACCTGAAGCGCAAGGAAGAGGCGGCGCCGGAGCCGGATCCAGAGCCGGAAAAACCCTCAGAAGAAGTAGCGCTGCTGACCGAAATTCGGGATTCCCTCCGAAACCGTTGATCGCGCGCTGACTGACCCATAAAAAAACCGGCCGGACATTCGTCCGGCCGGTCAATGTTTCATGATTCTCAGTTGATGGTATCGCTGTCCGTCTTTTCGATGACGATAGCAAACTCGCTGGAAAGCAACTGGCCGTCCTCGCCCAGCTCGATCATATCCGCCACAATCCGAGCCGTCTCACGCAACAGGAGGTCCGGAGTGTCTTCCTCTTCCGTCGCCTCCTCGTCCTCGCCCTCGTTGACGCTGTCTTCTTCATCGGTCAGCGCCACTTCGCTCTCTGGCACCAACGCGGCGCCATCGCCGCGCTGCTCTTTGCGCACCTTGCGCTGAGCTTCCTTCTCTTCCATTTCGTCCCGTCGTACCGTCTCTACCAGCGAAACACTGGTCCTGCCCTGCTCCGCGTTGAATTCCTCGATGTCTGACATCAGCCAGCCAAACTCGGGGTCCACGTCGCGGCGCTTCTGATATCTGAAGTCCGCCACGGCCATCATTTGGCTCAGATCTCCTTCCGGCCGGAACTCCGCGGCGTCGATTTGGGTCCAGGGCAGGGCATTGTCCAGCGAGCGCTCCCCATGCTCTTGCGGGTCTCCTGCCGATGGGAAGCTGATGTCGGGCACGACGCCTCGATTTTGGGTGGATCCGCCATTCACCCGGAAGAATTGCGCCATGGTGATTTTAAGCTGACCGATACTGGGTGAATCTGTGGGGGCGTAATCATCCAGGTCCAGCAGGCTCTGGACGGTGCCTTTGCCGAATGTGGTTTCGCCGACCACCACGCCGCGCCCGTAGTCCTGGATGGCCGCGGCGAAAATCTCTGACGCCGAGGCACTGTAACGATTGACCAGCACCGCAAGGGGACCGTCCCAGGCCATGCCTGGCTCGCTGTCCTCTTCCATGCTGACTCGCCCGGAAGAATTGCGCACCTGTACCACCGGGCCCTGGTCGATGAACAGCCCCGTCAACGTCGTCGCCTCCAGCAGAGAACCACCACCGTTATTTCTCAAGTCGACAACCAGGCCGCTGATGCCCTCGGCTTGCATTTCCAAGATCAGGCGTCGCACGTCTCTCGTGCTGGAACGGTAGTCCGGTTTATTGAGCGCTCGCCCATTGAAATCCAGGTAGAACACCGGCAGGTCGATCACGCCGATTTTGACCGGGTCCAGGCCCTCCCTTGGTATCTCGATAATTTCGCTCTTCGCGGCTTGCTCCTCGAGCTTGACTTCGTTTCGCACGATGTCGATCACCGCACTCGGCCCATCGATGCCGACATCCTCGGGCAACACCTCGAGCCGTACCACTGTATCCTTCGCCCCGCGGATCAGGTCCACCACGTCATCGATACGCCAGCCGATGACGTCAACCATCTTGCCGTTCATGCCCTGGCCCACCGCAATGACCCGATCGCCGGCCTTGAGCCTTCCGTCCTTATCGGCCGGACCTCCGGGAACCACGCTTTGGATCATGGTGTATTCAGATTCCCGCCCGAGCAGGGCGCCAATGCCTTCCAGTGAGAGACGCATGGAAATCTCGAAGTTCTCCGAGCTGCGCGGAGACAGGTACGAGGTGTGCGGCTCAATGGCATGGGCGAACGCGTTCATGAAAAACTGGAAGATGTCGTTCGAATTCAGCTCGGTAATCCGGCGCTGCAAATTCTCGTAACGCTCATCCAGCGTGGTCAGGATGTCCTCATCTTCCTTATCGGTCAGCTTCAGGCGCAAAACATCGTTTTTCACCCGCTGGCGCCAAATCTCATTCAATTCTTCCTGGTTGAGCGCCCAATCGCTCTCTGTGCGGTCGAATCGATATTCTTCCTCAATGGTGAAGTCCATCGGCTGAGTGAGCAGCACCTGGGCATACTTGACACGTTCCGTCACGCGATTGCTGTACAGATTGAAGATCTCGAAGGCCGGTGCAAGGTCGGAGTGCCTGAGGGCGTCGTCCAGGCCGCGCCTGAAGCGCTCGAACTGTGCGATGTCAGCCGCAAGAAAATAGCTCCGGTTGGGGTCGAGTAATTTGAGATAGCCGTCCAGAATGTCACTGGACAATTCATCATCCAGGCGAGTGTCTTTGTAATGCCAGTTGGTCAGAAACTTGGTTGCAAGGTTGCTGGCAAAGCGCTGCTCCATGCTGGGTTTGAGTGTGACGGGCTGTTCCGCCGGCAAGCCTGCCCAGGCAGAGCTCACCATCAAGGACATCAGAATCAGTTTTTGCAATCTCAAAATCATCGGCTCCATCAAATCGGTCTCGCCCAACGCCGAAAGCGGTGGGTCTAATAGTGACCGCATTTACGAGTAATGGTTGCAATTAAGCCAGTAAAGCCGGGGCCAAAGCAAGGGTCGATGGTCAGGGGCCTGCCCCAAAACCAAAAAGATCAGCTGCTTTCAAGCAGGCCTGAGTCCTCGGCCGCGCGATCCGCGTGATAGGAGGACCTGACCAGCGGGCCGGAGGCGACATGGGCAAAACCCAGGGTTTCTCCAAATATCGAGAGCTGCTCGAATTCCTCGGGGGTCCAGTACCGCAACACCGGATGGTGATGCGCGGTGGGCTGCAGGTACTGCCCGATGGTCACCAGGTCGACATCGTGTTGTTTGAGGTCAGTGAGCGCCTGTTCCACCTGGGAGCGTGTCTCGCCCAGCCCTAACATGATGCCCGACTTGGTCGGCACATCGGGGTGCTGCCGTTTGAAACGCTGCAACAGCTTGAGGGACCAGTCGTAGTCGGCGCCCGGACGCACATCGCGGTAGAGCGGCTGCACCGTCTCCAGGTTGTGGTTGAACACATCCGGCGGTGCATCGGCCAGCGTCTCCAGCGCCTTTTCCATCCTGCCCTTACCTCGAAAATCCGGGACCAGTATTTCCACCTGGATGCCGGGGTTGAGCTGCCTGATTTTTCGAATGCACTCGGCAAAATGTGCGGCGCCGCCATCGCGCAGATCATCGCGGTCAACGGAGGTGATGACGACATATTTAAGCTGCATGTCGCGGATGGTTCGCGCGAGGCTCTCGGGCTCCCCCGGGTCGGGCGGCCTGGGCCTGCCGTGGGCGACATCGCAGAATGAGCAGCGGCGCGTGCAAATATCGCCCAACACCATGAACGTCGCCGTGCCCTTGGAAAAACACTCGTGGATGTTGGGGCAGGTGGCCTCCTCGCATACCGTCACCAGGCTGTTGGCACGCAGCCGGGACTTTAGCGACTGGACAGCATTTCCGGCCGGCAAACGAACGCGAATCCAGTCCGGCTTGCGCAGCCTGGGGACCGTCCGGTCAAACCGGGCAGTGTTGCGCGCCATCTTATCCGCGCCGAGTTGCCGGGCGCCTGAGGCCTCTTCGACGACCTCGATGGAAATTTTTCGTTCATTGCTCACAGACGTGCTTCCTGTTCGCCTCAAGGCAGATTCGAGGGCCCTTCCACGAAGGCGTCATTGTACCCGAGGGCTACCATGAGGCGCTGCAACAACCGTGCTTCCACCTCGCCCGGGTCCACGTTCACCAGGTCGTTCAGCTGCGTAACCTTCAACCCCTCGTAACCACAAGGGTTGATCCTTTCGAAGGGCTCCAGGTTCATGTCGATATTGAAGGCCAATCCGTGAAAACTGCATCCTCGCCGCACGCGGAGACCCAGTGCCGCGATCTTGGCGCCCTCGACATAAACGCCGGGCGCATCGCGCCGGGCTGCACCCTCGATACCGTAATAGGCCAGCACATCGATCACGGCTTGTTCCAGGCGCTCCACCATGTCCCGGACGCCGATACCCAGACGCCGGAGGTCTACCAGCGGGTAAACAACCGCCTGGCCGGGTCCATGGAAGGTGACCTGCCCTCCCCGATCGACCTGGATGACGGGAATCTCTCCCGGTGCGAGCAGATGCTCTGGCCGTCCGGCCTGTCCCAGCGTAAACACCGCAGGATGCTGCAGCACCCAGATTTCATCAGGCGTCGATTCATCACGCCGGTCGGTAAAGTCCTGCATGGCCCGCCAAACGGGTTCGTACTTGACCCGGCCAAGGCGGCGAAGCACAGGAGCGGGTGGACTGGGCGATCGTTCGGATATGGCCGGGCGGGAGATCATCAAAACGCGTGGCGGTTGCGTGGCGACGACGGGCGTCAAAGCGCCATCAGAATCTGTTCGCAATCGGTCAGGTCCTGGTAGATGCGATCCAGCTGGCTTTTGGAAGTGGCCTCGATGGTCACGGTCACTGAGACAAAATTGCCCTGGGCGCTGGGCTGAAGACGGACAGACTCACCTGCCATGGGCTCAGCATGGCGATACACAATTTGCTTGACGACCTCTTCAAAATCGCCTTCATTCCGTCCCATGGCCTTAATCGGGAAACGGCACGGAAACTCAAGCAGTGTGTCGGGCTCACTCGTCATCGCCAAACACCCCATTGATCCAGAGATGCATGCCGTCCCACGCGCGGCCAAAAAACCCGGCGGGCGCAACCGGCTCCAGTGCGACCAGGCTCGTCTCAGCCACGGAGTCACCATCCAGTTCTATGCGGACTCGACCCACCTCAGCACCTTCCTCCAGGGGAGCGAGAAGGTCGGACTGCATCTCGATCCTTGGCTTGAGGTCGTCGTAGCGCCCCCGTGGAATGGTCAGAAAAATATCCTCAGCCAGGCCCAGGGGCACTTGCTCCGTCAGGCCTTTCCATACCCGGGCGTCCGTCAACTTGTCTCCGGTACGGTACACCTGAACGGTCTCGAAGAAACGAAAACCATAACTTAGCAGGCTCTGGCTCTCACTGGCGCGTGACTGCTCCGATGCCGAACCCATCACCACACTGATCAGCCGCATGCCCTCCCGCTTGGCCGACGCGGCCAGGCAGTAGCCGGCGGCCTCGGTGTGGCCCGTCTTCAGGCCATCAACCGCCGGATCTCTCCAGAGCAGGTTGTTGCGATTGTGCTGCCGAATATTGTTGAAGGTAAATTCCTTCTCAGAGTACCAGCGGTAGTAATCCGGAAAATCCCGGATCAGCGCCTTGCTCAAAATCGCCACGTCACGAGCGGTGCTGTAGTGATCAGCGTTCGGCAAACCCGTTGCGTTGGTGAAGCGGGTGTTCGACATGCCCAACTGCTCGGCGTAGAAATTCATGATGGAGGCAAAGGCTTCCTCTGTTCCGCCAAGATGCTCGGCCAAAGCCACACACGCGTCGTTACCCGACTGCACCACCAGGCCCAGGATCAGCTGTTCGATGGTCACCTCCATGCCCGGTTCTACGAACATGCGGGACCCGCCCGTCCGCCACGCGTTTTCGCTGATCACCACGGTATCTTCCAGGCCAATGTTGCCTGATGCGAGCTCCTGGAATACCACGTAGCTGGTCATCAGCTTGGTGATGCTGGCGATGTCCACGCGCGTATCGACCTCGTGCGCCACGATCACCTCATCACTGTCGAAGTCCATCAGGATGTAACTGCTGGCGCTCAATTGCGGCGCGGCCGGTGTTGGCATGCCGACAGGGGGCGGCACCTGTGCGGCAGCGCCGACGGGTAAGGTCAGGGCGAGATAAAAGAAGACGTACAGAATTCTCATCAGAAATCCTTGGTTCCGGCGATCAATGATACGCGCCGGCTCAGATTAAAAACATAACGGTCCATTTCAGCGCTTAACGGAATGAGGTCGCTCCAGGCCAAGCTCAACAACCCGCCGTGTGGCATAGTCGATGTCCCGCTGGCTCTCGTAGGGCCCGATCCAGACCTTGTAAAAGCCGCCGTCGCGTCTCACCGAAACCGGCTGCAGGTGTTCTTGCATCATGAGCCCCGCCAATGCCTCTGCCGAACCCTCATCACGATACGCGCCGACCTGGAGAAAGGTGCCACCATTACCCGCGGCAGCCAGACGGATCGGCGCAGGCTCATCGAAACTGATGGCGCGAACGTCCACTCGCGCTGTTCCGCTGCCGACCATATCCAGCCGCACCGCCGCGCCATAAGACAGATCGATCAGCCGGTCATCGTGAAACGGGCCTCGATCATTGATTTTGACGATGACCTGCCTGCCGTTCTCCAGGTTGGTGACCTCGGCATAGGTCGGTAGCGGGAGACTGCGGTGCGCCGCCGTTGCGAGGTGCATATCAAACACCTCGCCGCTCGAAGTGCGGCGGCCATGAAACTTGCTGCCGTACCAGGAGGCAATCCCGCGCTGGCGATATCCCGCGCTGCTCGCCATGACGGTATAGCGTTTACCCAGCACCTCGTAGGGCGAATGGTTGCCGTAACGGGCCGGCGGCTCAGGCCGCGGACGGGCATCCGGCACATCCGCGGCCGTCAGCTTACGCTGCGACGGGCCATCTCGTTGCTCACCCGTTTTTTGCCCGCCCGCGCAAGCGCCCAGCAACAGGGCGATGGCCAGCGTGGCGGGAAACCAGGGAAACGGTCTCATTCAGCCATCCCGGCCGCGATCTCCTTGGCCAGCTCGAATACGGCCATGGCATACAGGGTCGATCGGTTGTATCGCGTGATCACGTAGAAGTTGTCAAAGACCAGCCAGTAGATGTTGCGTTCTTTCTCTTCAAGCTCTACCACGGCCGCACGACGCTGGGGATCCAGCTCGGGTGAAGCCTGAAAACCGGCTGATGCCATCTCAGCCACGGTCCTCGTTGGCTTGTATCCATCGCGCAGGATGGAGGTCTCAACCCCCTCGCCAACAGGAAATGCCCGCGCCGCGACCGGTTCGCCGGCCTTCCATCCGTGACGGCTGAGGTAATTGGCCACGCTGGCGACCACGTCCGGCGTCGACTGCCACAGGTCGCGATGACCGCTGCCATCGAAATCAACCGCATAGGCACGATAGCTGCTGGGAATGAACTGGCCCATACCCATGGCACCGGCATAGGAGCCCGTCACCTCGGTGGCCGGTAGATTTTCTTCCTGGCTTAACAACATGAACTCCAGGAACTCACCCGCAAAGAAATCGGAACGGTCTCGCTTCAGCTCGCTCGGGTAATAGAAACCCAGCGTCGTCAGCGCGTCGATGACGCGGTAATTGCCGGTGATTCGGCCATAGAATGTCTCGACGCCGATGATGGCGACAATCACTTCGGGATCAACACCAAACTCCCGTGACGCGCGTTCGATCAATGAGCGATTTTCGCGCCAGAATTCAACGCCCCCATCAATCCGTTTGCGCGTAAGAAAGATGGGGCGATATTCGTGCCAGGGCTTGGACTCGGCCGGCCGCGTCATGGCATCAACGATGGTTTGCTGAAACCGTGCCTCTGAGAGAACGTCCTCGACCATTGCCCGGTCCAGACCGTGCTCCCGCTCGGCTTTGTCCAGGAAAGCCGACGCGCCAGGATGCGTTTCTTCGGCAAAAACCGAAGCAGCCACGCACACTGAAACGGTCAACAGGGAGGTACCCGCGATTTTGATTAAACCATGCACAGGCGATCGAGCCTCGCTAACAGACAAGGGAGAAAGTGTACCCGAACAGACCGCGAAATCCGCGGCGGGTTTCACTAATGAATGAATTTTCTGTGGCCATAAACCGACATCATTATGCCAATGCTGGCCAACAGCGTGACCGCGGATGTGCCGCCATAACTGATCAGCGGCAAGGGCACGCCAACCACGGGCAGTAGCCCGGAGACCATCCCACCGTTGACGATGACATACACAAACAGGATCAGCGCAAGACTGCCGGCCAGCAGGCGGGAATAGGTATCCCGCGCAAGACTGGCCACAAACAGCCCGCGCGCGATGACCGCCAGGTACAGCAGCAACAGGAGCGCCACGCCCAGGAACCCGAACTCTTCGGAAAATACCGCAAGGATAAAGTCGGTGTGCCGCTCGGGGATAAACTCCAGCCGCGACTGTGTCCCCCCAAGCCATCCCTTGCCGGTCAGCCCCCCCGAGCCCACGGCGATCTTAGACTGGATGATATTCCAACCCTGCCCCAACGGATCCGCATCAGGATCCAGAAAAGTTCGTACGCGATTGCGCTGGTACTCTTTCATGCCCATCCACAGCAATGGCGCCGCTGCCACCGCAATGCCGGCCATGGATGCGATCACCCGCCAGCGAATGCCCGCGAGAAACAGGGTAAATCCTCCGCTGACCGCTACCAGCATGGCCGTGCCGAGGTCCGGCTGACGCGCGATCAGAAAGGCCGGCGCCACGATCATGGCAAGCGCCACGGCCACATCGCGCAGTGTGGGTGGCAACAGTCGCGAGTGCAGGTACCACGCCAACATCATGGGCACCGCCAATTTCATGATCTCGGAAGGCTGAAACCGAAAAATACCCAGATCCAGCCAACGTTGAGCGCCCCTGCCGACGCCAAAAAACCAGGTGGCGACCAGCAGGATAAGCCCGGCAAGATACAGCCACGGCGTCCATGCCCGCAGAATATGCGGCGGCACCTGGCTGAGCACGAGCATGGCCACCAGGCCCAGGCCCAGCCGGATGGCCTGGCGCTCCACCAGCGCCGGGTTCTGACCGGAGGCGCTGTACACCATGAACAGCCCTACCGCCATGACCAGCCCAATGAGCAGAAGCATCACCGGATCCAGGCGGGGCATACCCAGCCAGTGGGGTATCCACTTCTTCATGGTCGCCATTCCTGCTGCAGCCATGCGTCCAGCACCGCGCGTGCGATGGGCGCCGCGCGGGTAGACCCGGCGCCGCCATGATCCACGACCACCGACACCACGATCCTTGGATCGTCGAAGGGAGCGAAGGCCACGAACAGGGCATGATGGCGGAGGTTTTCAGCCACCTCGCTTTCCTCGTACTCCTCCCCGGCGGCCAGGCCGTAAACTTGTGCGGTGCCGGTTTTACCTGCAATGACATAAGGCGCGTCCAGCGAAACGCTGCGAGCCGTTCCCCTGGCGCCATTGACGACCAGGCGCATGCCTTCCAGTATGGCTTGCCAGTCACGGGGATCGGAGACTGGCACTTCTCCAATAACCGGCGCCACGACCCGCTGTGTGGCGGCTCCACCGGGCGGCTTGACCGCGAACAGTAGCCTGGGCCTGCGGATGGTGCCGCCATTGACGAGCGCGGAAACGCCCGTTGCCAGCTGCATGGGCGTCACCACGTTGAAGCCCTGGCCTATGCCGCTGATCACCGTCTCGCCCGGGTACCAGGGCTCGTTGTAACGGCCGCGTTTCCAGTCCCTGGAGGGCAAAATGCCGCTGCCCTCCCCAGGCAGATCAATGCCCGTAGGCCGCCCAAAGCCGAACTGAGACAGGTAAGAATGGATGCGGTCAATGCCCAGCTTCAGGGCCAGGTCATAAAAATAGGTGTTCACCGATTGCTCAAGCGCGGCCTCGATACCGACCCAGCCATGACCGCCATCCTTCCAGTCCCGGTAGGGTCGCCCCCCCTCCTCTATAAAGAATTCACCGTTCGAAAACACTCGCCAGGACCGGTCAACCACGTCCAGTTCCAGCCCCGCGAGACCAACGAACGGCTTCAATGTCGAGCCGGGCTCATAACCTCCGTTGATGGAACGATTGAATAGCGGTCTTCCGGGCGCATTCAGGATGCCTTGGTAGGTGGTCGAGTCGATGCCGTTGACAAAAGCGTTGCCGTCGTAAGCCGGTCGGCTGACCATGGCAATGACGCTGCCATCCCTCGGGTCGATGGCGACCACCGACCCGGCCCGGTCTCCCAGGGTCTCGTGTGCGGCCCTTTGCACATTCACATCCAGCGAGAGCATCAGATCACTACCCGCCACCGGATCGTCGCGCTGTATGACCTTGAGCACCCGGCCTCGGGAATTGATTTCCACCGTTTCCACCCCGCTGATGCCGTGCAACGTGGATTCATAGAACCGCTCAATGCCGATCTTGCCGATCAGCGATGTGCCGCGATAGTTGCCCGCGTCCACGCTTTGCAGGTCGTCAGCGTCGAGCCTGCCCACGTAACCCAGCACATGGGTCAGCAGTTCACCGTAGGGATAATGGCGGGAAAGGTAGGGGACCACCTCGATGCCATGCAGCCGGTGGCGATTGACGGCTAACCGTGCAACTTCCTGTTCGCTCAGGTTGTAAACAATCGGGATGCCCTGGAAATCCCGGTAGTGTCTTCGGTTTCGCTGAAAGCGATCCAGATCATCCTGGTCAATGTCTACCAGCGCAGCCAATTCGCCCAGTGTCGCCTCAACGTCGCTGACTTCTTCCGGCGTCAGCTCCAGTCGATAGGCGGGAATGTTCTCAGCCAGCAAACGGCCGCGGCGATCGTATATCAGGCCCCGGTTGGGAGGCACCGGCCTGACGTCCACCTGGTTGTTGTCTGAACGGGTCGAGAACTCCTCGTGCTGAACCACCTGCAGGTAGAAATACCGGGATCCGATGGCCAGCAGGCAAAGCAAGCTGATGATCAAACCGATCCGCGCCCTGCTGACGAACAGGCGAAACTCGTCCGCCTCATTCTTGATCGGTTGCTGACCGGGGTGGCCGAACATCACGCCAACGGCTGCCGCCGACCAATACGCGCGCGATCCAGCAGGATGAACAGCCAGGGCCATATCACCGTCGCGGCCATCGGTGCCAGCCAGTAATGCCAGGTGGGAACCGGCTCGCCCAGGAGGCTACCTATCCACAGCAGGATAATGCGGTCATTGACCAACAGGGCCAACACCGTAGCTGCCTGCTGCCATGGCGGGAAAAATCTAATCCGGGCACGAAACCGCTCTACCAGATACACCAGCACGACGAGGCTGAGCGCGTGCATCCCCAGCAAGCTGCCCGTCAACAGGTCGAGCACCAGGCCAATGAGAAACGCAGTGCCCAGAGTGATGGCCCCCTGGACCTCGAGCGCCCAGTAGATGACGACCAGCGCCACCCAGTAAGGCCGAAAGTCATCGATGCTTTCCGGCAGCGGTAAAACCGTGAGCAGCAAGGCGGCAATCAGCGCCAGTGCCAGCGTTTGTCGATTTGATGAGCGCCGGATCATGGTTCACCCTCCCCGCCCGGCTGCGTCGGCACGTCAGGCTCGGACGGCAGGGTCGTCCCCACTTTCTCCTCCTCCGGGGCGTGTAACTGGATTTTCTCGGACAATATGAGCAGCACTTCCCGGCCTCGGTCCAGCGCCGCCAGTGGTCTCGCCGAAACTCGAGCGAAGGTATCGCCCTGGGTTCGCTCAACGGACTCCACCCGGGCGACCGGAAAGCCGGGCGGGAAACGTTCCCCAAGACCAGAGGTGACCAGCAAGTCACCCACGCGAACATCGGCCTGCAGGGGCACATTCGGCAAAAGCAGCGTATCGGTAGAGCCTGTCCCAAAGGCCACCGAGCGCAGTCCGGTTCTGCTCGATTGCACGGGCAGGGCATGATCGGGGTCGGATATCAGCCGCACCGACGACATATGCCACTGCACGCTTTCGATCTGCCCGACGATGCCCGCGCCGTCGATGACGGCCTGCCCAACGAAGGCGCCATCCTGATCTCCTTTGTCGATCATCAACCGATGCGAAAAAGGATCGAGATCGACCTGCAGGATTTCGGCGAATTCATAGTGGAAAACCTCTCCCGTAATGGCGCCCAGCAGGCTCCTCAATCTCTGGTTTTCCCTTTCCAGGGCCTGTGTTCGCTGCATGGCGGCAGCCTGGGCCAGGAGATCTCGGGACAGGCTTTGGTTTTCCTCCAGCAAGCTTTCGAACGATTTGAAGCGCTGTTGGACGCCGAGGAGCGCGGTAGAGGGCCAATCCACCAGAAAGAATACGGGTTCAAAGGCATTGAGGAGTACGCCGCGAACGCGGTCTGCATATTGCCCTCGCAAGTCCATCATCATAAGCGCGATGGCCAATAGCAGATAAACCATCAGACGCGCGGTGAGAACGCTTTGCTGTCCAAGCAGGCGAGGCGATCCAATTCGACCAAGCCTGGACAAAACTCAGCCCGCGTGATTGAGTGTGAAGAATGTCCCCGTCAGCGTCATGAAGGCCCTCGCCCGCCTCAATTGGAGGTGAAAAAATCCCCGGAATTTTGATCCATCAACTCCAGCGCCCGACCGCCGCCTCGGGCCACGCAGGTTAAGGGGTCATCGGCGACAAAAACAGGTAAACCGGTTTCCTCACCGATCAACCGGTCCAGGCCGCGCAGCAAGGCGCCACCACCCGTCAACACAATACCTGTCTCCACCACATCTGCGCAGAGCTCAGGGGGTGTCTGCTCCAGGGCAATTTTCACCGCATCCAGAATACTGGAGAGACTCTCATTCAACGCTTCGAGCGCCTCGTTGCTGGTGATGGTGATGCGCCTGGGCACGCCTTCCGCCAGGTTACGCCCTGAAACCGACATTTCCAGGGGCTCTTTGTCGGGCCACGCGCAGCCGATCTCTATCTTGATGACCTCGGCCGTGGTTTCGCCAATCAACGTGCCATAGTTGCGGCGGACGTAATTGATGATCGCTTCGTCAAATTGGTCTCCGCCTACCCGGACGGAATTTGAATATACCAGGCCGTTCAGGGAAATAACGGCCACCTCGGACGTGCCGCCACCGATGTCCAGGACCATGGCGCCACGGGCCTCGTGCACCGGAATGCCGGCGCCGATGGCCGCTGCCATGGGCTCCTCGACCAGGAACACCTCGCGTGCTCCGGCGCCCTCCGCGGATTCCTTGATGGCCTTGCGCTCGACCTGGGTGGAACTGCAGGGCACGCAGACCAGGACACGCGGGCTTGGCCGCAGGAACCTTGAGGCGTGCACCTTCTTGATGAAGTGCTGCAGCATCGCCTCGGTCATGTTGAAATCGGCGATCACGCCATCTTTGAGGGGACGGACCGTGCGAATGTTGCCGGGCGTTCGCCCGAGCATGCGTTTAGCACCCGCACCCACCGCCGCGACCGACTGGGGGCCGCCGGGGCCGCGGTCCATGCGCACGGCCACCACGGAAGGCTCGTTCAGGACAATGCCCTGGCCGCGCACGTAAACGAGGGTATTCGCAGTTCCGAGATCGATTGAAAGATCATTCGAAAAAAGACCGCGTAGACTCTTGAAAACCATGTTGTCTTACTTTTGGGATCAGGATGACCTGTAGGGGCGCTAATGTATCAGCCCACCCCACGCACAGCAAGGGCACGGCGTTGTTTAATCCAGTATTTAAGCGAGTTTGAACGAAATCAGACGGGGCCGGGAACAAATCATTTAGAATGCGCCTTTTGGTGTGATTTCGAAGGTGCGGACATGCCTGCTCTGATTTGCGGTTCCCTGGCCTATGACACCATCATGGTGTTCCCGGAAAAATTCAAAGAACACATTCTTCCGGAGAAGGTTCATATCCTCAACGTATCGTTCCTGGTACCCGAAATGCGGCGTCAATTCGGCGGGGTCGCGGGCAATATTTCCTACAACGTCAAGCTGCTGGGTGGAGACCCGTACCCGATGGCGACCGTGGGCGATGACTTTGGGCCTTACCAGCGGCACCTGGATAGCCTGGGTATTTCGACCCGGTACGTGAGGCATCTGCCGGGTGAATTCACGCCACAGGCATTCATCACGACCGATGTTGAAGACAACCAGATTACGGCTTTTCACCCCGGCGCCATGCAGCAGTCTTTTCTCAACCGGGTGGCGGATACCGAGAACATCACGGTGGGTATCGTGGCGCCGGATGGCAAGAAAGCCATGCTGCAGCACAGCCGTGACTTCCAGGAAGCGGGCATCCCCCATCTTTTCGACCCGGGCCAGGCCATGACCCTGTTCAATGGTGATGAGTTGGAAGTATTCATACAGGAAGCAGACTGGGTCGTCCTGAACGATTACGAGTACCAGTTGCTGCAGGAGCGTACCGGAATGCGCGGCAGCGAAATCGCGCGCGAGGTAGAGGCGCTGATTGTCACCCGGGGCGCGAAGGGTTCATCACTCTATGCGCGCAATGAACACCGGGAGATCGAGCCCATAGAGCCGGAACAGGTGCTGGACCCGACCGGTTGCGGAGACGCGTACCGCTCGGGGCTCATCTACGGGTTTGAAAACGACCTCGACCTGGTCACGTCCTGCCGCATCGGTTCGGTCATGGGCGCCATCAAAGTGGCGCACCAGGGCCCACAGGGGCATTCACCCAGCCTGCAGGAAATCCAGGACCGGTTCCACAACGCCTTTGGCTATCATTTTTGAGGTGGAACAACTGCCATTTACGGTTGACAAGACCGTCCGGGGAATAGAGAATTTGCGCCCCCAACGGTGATGTAGCTCAGCTGGTTAGAGCGCGGCACTCATAATGCTGAGGTCGGTGGTTCAAGTCCACCCATCACCACCAAATGCAGAGGGCCCCTGTTCGGGGCCCTCGTCATTTGTGCTGAAGAGGGACCTGACACCGAGGGAGCCGTTCCTACCCCAGGCCACACATTTCCGTTCCGGAAAAACAAAATGGCAAATTTCTGGTCTTGGTGCGGAACGGGGTTCAAGTCCACCCATCACCACCAATAAATTCATAGGGTTACGTCATTTCGGCGTGACGCCTTCTACATCAAGTGAGCCAGACTTAGGCAAAATCTCGCAAAATCGCTGATTCTCGCTTCTTTCAGATGACAACACCGACTTGGAAGCTGGACCCATTTTTCAGGCGATGTCATCATGCATAGACTTCGCGAGTGCCAAATTTGCAGCGATGGATGAACTTTTTTATCTTAAGGCCAACAGCATCTAATTGAGGATTTCCAAATGCGCCAACTCATCACGCTTGCTCTGCTCGCGGTCGGTTCTTCTGCCCTCTGGGCCGGCGGGACAGAGGAGTTCAATACTTGCCGGAACACCTCAGAGCCTGTGTGCGAACGAATGGGCAGCTGCTCCATTCAGGGATCATCCTGGTTCCAACACGTACTCATTGATAAGAGGGACAAGTTTGACACCCAGGGTTGGCCGGGATTGTGCGACATGACTCATGTCGCCTTGGTGCGGGGTAACTGCGATCCGTTAGGAGCCCGTGAAGGTATCATCGCCATACTCAGCGCCAGGACCATCGCGGAGGTCCCTTTGGTAGAGGGCACACTGGCTTGTGGTGGCGATTCCGGATCGCCCGGTGGCGGTGGCGGCGGCGGAGGGTCAGGAACTGACCCGGAAATCTGCGATGACGGGCTGGATAACGATCTGGACGGTAAAACCGACTGCATGGATCGAAAAGACTGTAAAAAATCATCGGCATGCCGATGATCTCATAGGGAAGCCGGCGCACATTCACTACCGGCTGAGATCAGACTGGCTGACAGCTTGCCCAGCTACTTGCCAAGTCGGGCATTGTGCTGGATCGTTTATGCTCTCTTCACCGGCATCACCGCCCAGCAGTGACAAAACCGGGCCGCGGGTAAGCCGAGTCAGCCCCCGTAAACACGTTTTCCATTCAGCCAGGTTTCACTCACGGCGATATCCGAGATCGCGGTGGGCTCAACTTTTCGGGGATCGCTTTCAAGAATCGCGAGATCGGCAAGTTTGCCCGGCTCGAGGCTTCCAATCTCGTGCTCAGAATGGCAGGCCCAGGCAGCATTAATCGTAACCGCACGCAGGGCCTCTTCAACGCTAACTCGCTCCTCGGGCGCAAGTACCGTCTCGGGTTCGGCCCACATGTCGCGAACGACCGCGACCCGAATCTTGTGCAGGGTACCGAGCGGCGACACTGGTGCATCCGAGTGCATGACCCAGTTAAGCCCGGCGTCTTCGACGGCGCGACAGCGGTCGAGAAGCTGCACTTTGTCAGGCCCGAAGACCTGATCGCGCATCACATGTCCCCAGTAATGCACGTGATTGATCAGAAAGCTCGGTACCATGCCTAGCGCTGCCATGCGCTCGATCTGCTCGTCATGCAGAATCGAGCAATGCTCTA
>Ga0181594_10000246_pt1 | contig 47303 bp, 46 predicted proteins | sample 071ome_18_FD_145603 | JGI IMG/M metagenome (GOLD analysis project Ga0181594, IMG submission 145603) | Coastal salt marsh microbial communities from the Groves Creek Marsh, Skidaway Island, Georgia - 071413BT metaG (spades assembly) | ecosystem: Environmental > Aquatic > Marine > Intertidal zone...
AAGATCGCTTTCTGATCTCGGGGTGGGAAGCGCTGCAGTGACCGCGATCACTCGTTCTCCAACTCCGGAGATCACGGCTGCCCGCCCAAGCAACCGCCACAATGCCTCACCGTTCAGCAGTCCCGGGCGTTCACGACTGAATGGCCCACCCTGCTCAACCACAATGGGTTCACCATCGCAGATTGCCGACATCACGCTGAGGCCAGTGCCTGCAACTCGCCGCTCGATAATCTCACCAAAGCCAGCTGCACGAACAACATCGTCAACGATGTCGCGTCCTGAGCGGCCATCGACAGCAAGGTCAACCTCGTCACCTTCATCTGCAACACGATGACGAGCAAGAGCGACGTAATCGTCATCGAGATCTACACCAATGAATTGCCGACCCAACTGTTTTGCGGCAACAAGGGTTGACCCCGAACCCATGAATGGGTCGAGCACCACGTCACCCCGATAGGTGTAGAGCTCGATCAGTCGTGAGGGAAGTTCGACGGGAAACGGTGCAGGGTGGCCGATGCGCTTCGCGCTTTCTGTGGGCAGGGTCCACACGTCAAGTGTGTTCGTCATGAAGTCTTCGGTGCTGATCGTCGACTCATGGGGCAAGCCATTACGCTCGCGCACTGAGCGACTCACCGCCCGCTGGAAACGCCCCTTCGACGCGATGACCACTCGTTCGGTGAGGTCTCGCAGCACCGGATTTGATGGCTGACGAAACGACCCCCACGCACACGACCCGCTCGCTCCCGCACCCTTGCGCCACACCACTTCGCCCCGCAACAGCAATCCGAGGCGATCTTGAAGGATGGTGATGACGTCGGCCGAGAGACTCCGATACGGGCGGCGCCCAAGGTTTGCGACGTTCACTGCGATGCGGCCACCTGGCTCAAGCACCCGAACGCACTCGGAGAACACATCGGTCAACATGTCGAGGTATTCGAGATACGACGCAGGAATGCCATCTCGCTCTAACTCATTTTCATATTGCTTGCCCGCAAAATACGGAGGAGAGGTCACGACTAACGCCACCGACGCCGACTCCACCATCGAAAGATCACGAGCATCACCGCAGATAAAGAGTTCAGTGTTCGAGGTTGGGCCAGCAATCACCTCGTCGTCGCTCACCACAGGAGTTTCAAACCGACCGTAAAACCCTGATGCATCATGAGATTCTCGGCGGCCAGCGCCGAAATCAGAAGTTGAGGTTCGTCGGCGTTCCGCCACGCGAAAACCCTACGCGACCAGCGCGCGTGAGTGCGCGATCACTCGGCGTTGATCACGCCGAGTACACGGTCAACGTATTCGTTGCGGAAGGTGCCATCTGGGTCAAGTGCTGCTCGGAGTTCTTGGAACTCTCCCCAGCGTGGATACCTCTCGCACAATTGCGCGGCATTGAGATAATGCATCTTTCCCCAATGCGGTCGCCCACCGTATGAATCCATGATGTCGGCCACCTGTTGAAAATATGACTCATACGGTGCGCCGACATATTGGTGAACTGCAACCCAACCGTTCGACCGACCAAACCCGGTTGAGAGCGCAATGTCATCAGCGGCGGAAACACGAACCTCAATCGGAAACAGACTGGGGAAACTGAGGTGTTTCGTGACCTCTCGCACTCGTTGAACTGCCTCAGGCAGACATTCGAGCGGAATGCCGTATTCCATCTCGACGAACCGAACGAGGCGAGGGCTCGCAAACACTCTGAACGAGTCATCGATGAGATCACGCTCTGACACCGATGACGACACCAGTTTTGCAATGCGGGGCGCAAGGCTCGGCCAGCGCCTTCCCACACGGCACACCGTGCCAAACGCGAGGTTCTCCGCGACATATTTGTCACGAAAATATGCGACTTTCCCTGGTCGTTGGATGTCTTCAGTGGTGCGCTGGTTTCGTTTCACCTGGCACCGACGGGCCCCGGGCATCCAGAAAAACTCTGCGTGGTCTGCGCTCGCTGCGAATGACGGGATGTCATCGAGGAGATCGTCGAGATACTCGATCGTCTCGTAAGCGTGCAGTCGGAACGACGGCACGCACTGCAACACAACCTCACAGACGACGCCGAGCGCACCAATGCCGACAGCTGCAATCGAAATTCGGGGATCGCCTTCGTTGAGTTCGACAATTTCGCCCTTCCCATTCACCAACGTCATCGCAACGACGTTGGTAGCGAGATTGCCAAGACCAAATCCTGTGCCGTGCGTTGCGGTCGATATCGCTCCCGCAATGCTTTGGACGTCAATATCACCGAGGTTGGGTAGCGCAAGGCCATAGTTATGAAGTTCACGACAGAAGTCGTGAAGGGTGGCGCCTGCTTGCACGTGCACCTGACCGGCTTCGCGGTCGACGCTCAGAATCTGTGTCATGTTGTCGAGTCGCAACATGACACCATCGGTCATTGCAGTCGCAGTAAAGGAATGGCCTGCGCCAATGACCTTCACTCGCTGGCCCGCCTCATGTGCTTGGCGAACGATGCGTGCAACCTCGTCGGTCGAAGCCGGCTGATGAACAGCATCCGGAACACACCGCTGATTACGAGCCCAGTTGCTCACCACTGACGAACGGGGGTTTCCCACCCCTTCGACAGTACTGTCAATCGCTCGTCTACGATGAGCCCATGTCGATCACAGAACGACCAACCGGCTCCCGCACCGTTCATGGCGTGTGTCATCACGACTGTCCCGACACCTGTGGCTGGGTTGTTGAAACCGATGACAAGGGTGTTGCAGTGCGAATGCGTGGCGACGAAGACCACCCATTCTCAGCCGGCGAGCTATGTCCAAAGGTGAACCGGTTCCTCGACCGGGTGTACCACCCCGATCGCATTCTCACCCCGCTACGTCGTGTCGGAGCGAAAGGAAGCGGCGAGTTCGAGCCAGTGACATGGGAAGTTGCGCTTCGAGAGGTAGGCGAACGCCTCACCGATCTTGTGAGCACCCATGGTGGTGAATGTGTCCTGCCATTTAGTGACGCCGGTAATCAATCTGTGCTCTCACTGCACGGCATCTCGTCACGTTTCTTCAATCACATCGGCGCAAGTCGCCTTCTGAGAAATATCTGTGGACCGACCGTTGGCGCCGGATTGTCGATGACCAATGGCAATGGCAAGAGTCTTGACCCGATGGAAATTGAGCATTCTCGTCTCATCGTGCTGTGGGGAACCAATACCCGCCTGACCAACCGCCACCTGTGGCCAACGATTGAAAAAGCACGCGCAGCCGGTGCTCGCCTCGTCGTGATTGATCCGGTGAAGACGATCACCGCCGATGCTGCAGACGGTGATGACGACTATTTCTTGCAGCCCCTTCCAGGGACCGACATTGCGTTGATGCTCGCAGTCATGCACATCATCATTCGTGACGACCTTGTTGATAATGAATGGGTCAGCGAGTACACCCTGGGCTTTGATGAGCTCTCGACGCACGTGGCGACGCACACCCCAGAGTGGGCGGCGGCGATCACCGGTCTCAGCGTCGCTGATATCGAACGATTCGCTCATGACTACGCGACGATCGGGCCGGCCGTCATTCGAACACTCGTTGGTGCCGAGCACCATGAAAACGGTGGAATGTTCTTCAGGACCATCGCCTGCCTTCCTGCCCTCATCGGTGCGTGGAAGCACCGCGGCGGCGGAATTGCTCGCAGCGTTGGCATGTGGCACGGATCGCTGATTGATGAGGCTGCGCTCACGCGTCCTGATCTCCTTGCAGGTCGATCGCCACGCACCCTGAATATGAGCCGGCTCGGTGAGATTCTCACCGACACCGATCCTCCCGTGCATGCAATCATCATGTGGAATGTGAACCCGTTGGTGAGTGTGCCGAATGCTGAACTCATCAAACGAGGGATGGTCCGCGATGACCTCCTCACCATCGTTCATGAACAGTTCATGACCGACACGGCGAAATATGCCGACTATGTGTTCCCGGCAACAACACAAATCGAGTCAGCCGACATCACGCCGTCGTGGGGGCATCTCTATCTCGGCTGGAACGAGCCTGCGATCGACCCGCTCGGCGAGTCAGTGTCAAACCCAGAGTTCTTCCGTCGGCTCTCCGCAGCGATGGGTCTTACCGAGCCATCGCTGTTCGATGACGATCTCACGATGCTGCGCGACATCTTGGTGAATGTTGATCTCGATGAATTGCAAGCTCAACACCGTGTACGGGTGCCATACCCAGAAGATGGTCGGCCATTCGGCGCAGGCGAGTTTGCAACCACGTCTGGTCGGGTTGAGTTCGTCAGTGAACGACTGGAAGCAATGGGGCAACCCCGACTGCCTGATTTCGTTGCCCCACAGGAAGGGCCTGGTGGCCCTCTGCACGATCGATTCCCGCTGCAGCTCATGACGTCAAAACGCCATCTTCGATTTTTGAATTCTGGCTACAGCCACATGGACACCCATGGCGGAGCCGAAGACGGCCCGTTCATTGAGATCGATGAACACGATGCTGTCGCACGGTCACTCAGCGAGGGAGACCGAGTTCGAGTCTTCAATGATCGTGGTTCTCTTGAACTGCCCGTTCGCATCTCCTCGAGGGTGCGTCCAGGTGTCGTCGTCGTTCCATGGGGGTGGTGGGAACAGCATCACCGAGATGGCAGCGTTGCAAATAGTCTCACTAGCGACACCCTCACCGACTGGGGTGGCGGTGTTGCGTTCTATGACACGTTGGTTGAGGTGTCAAGGCTCTAAGCCCCAAACAGGGGTAACCTGCGCCCATGGCGGGCGATGTGATTTATGCCTTCCGAGTGACGCGGCTTCCGCTTCTTGACGCGGGTGGCGCGCAGATCGGCCGTATTGAAGACATTGTTGTCGTACCTGGGCGCCCGGGTAAGGCCCCACGTGTCGTTGGCTTTGTCGCGAACAGTCAACGCCGTCGAATTTTCGTGAATTGGGCTCGGATTGGCCAACTTGATGGCGGTGGCGCTCAGTTGCGCTCGTGGGACGTTGACCTTCATCCGTTCCGCCGTCGTGCTGGTGAAACGCTCATCGGCGCAGAGATCATTGACCAATCGGTCGCATCGGGAGAATCTGTTAGCGATGTCGGTCTTGAACACAAGTCTGATGATGTGAGTGACTGGTGGGAGGTGTCGACAGTTCGACTCGTCCGCCGGCACGTACTGAAGCCACGACCGAGCTATCGGCTTGTTGACTGGCGGGAAATGCAGCAGCTCTTTGCGGCGCACACCGCAATGGCGGCAGAAGCAGCTCGTCTTCGCGATATGCACCCCTCTGATGTTGCTGTCGTGGTGCGCGCCCTTCCGCAATCTCAGCGTCGGCAGTTAGCAGAAGCAATGGACGACGAGCGTCTTGCCGACTTGCTCGAAGAGTTACCTGAAGACGAACAGCTTCGCCTCATTGAAGGTCTCGACCTTGACCGTCTTGTCGGCGTGTTGGAAGAAATGGAATACGACGACCTCACCGACTTGCTCGGCGAGATGCCTGACCAACAACGCGAAGCTGTCCTTGAAGCAATGGACGACGAAGACACTGAGGTGCTCACTCGGTTGCTCTCCTACGACGAGCGCACCGCAGGTGGTCTGATGACGCCGGACGTCATCATTCTTGGGCCAGATGACACTGTCGCTGAAGGGCTTGCGCAATTACGTGATCCGAACTGGTCGCAGGCGGTCGCAAGCCAAGTCTTTATTTGTCAGGGGCCATTCATGCCGCCGACAGGCCGCTATCTCGGTGTTGTCTACGCACAACGCCTGTTACGAGAGCCACCGAGCATGACGCTCGGTCGTTGTCTTCGAAATATTCCGACGACCACACCTGATGCTCCCGAACAAGAGGTTCATGAACAGTTCGCCCATTACAACCTGATGGCACTTCCGGTCCTCGATGAGGCCGGACGCCTGCTGGGTGCAATTGCGGTGGACGACGTTGTCGACCGACTGCTCGGAGTTGACTGGCGTTCACGTCAGCGTCGACGCACCACCCCAGTTCAACCGATGGTGACGCCATGAAGCGCCGTAACGATCTCTCTCAGCCGCGTCGTCGCCGCCGGCTCGACGTGTCGTATGACGCCGACGCCTTTGGCAAGTTCAGTGAGTCGATCGCAATGTTGCTCGGCACCGCTCGCTACCTCGTGTGGCAAACGATCGTCATCATCGTCTGGTTGCTCTTCAATATTTTGCCGCCCGCCGACTGGCAGTTTGACCCGTGGGGCCGTGGTCTTGTTCTGTTGACGTTGGTGCTGTCGCTACAGGCGTCGTACGCCGCTCCACTCATTTTGCTTGCGCAGAATCGTCAAGAACGTCGTGATCGTGCAGCCGCTGAACTTGATCGCCAAGTTGCTGAACGCACTCAGGCCGACACCGAATTCCTCGCGAGAGAAATTGCTGGTGTACGTCTCGCACTCGCCGACGTCGTGACCGGCGAAGAGTTGCGCGAACAACTTGCCGGTTTAACGTCTGCAATTGAACGACTTGAAGCCCAATTGGGAAATAGCGATGAGCAGGCTCGTCAGGATTCGGTTCAGTCTGACGGCTGACCGGTAAATTCTTGAATCCTGATCCCGTGCTCTTGGATGTGATGTAACAGCCGGTTGGTGGGTAGGTCGGTTGCCCCTGGAATCACGAGGCCAGTGGCCAGACCAGAACTCTCAAGCTCGGTGATCATTGCTGCGATGACGGCCGCCGCAACCGATCCAACAAGTTCTGCGATGCCCATCACATATGTTTCGCGGGCGCCATCGGGTGATGCTCCTCGAACCTCCACGCGAAGCGCTCCCACCCCACCTTCAGCATGTGGTGGCCGCAACATTGGAAGACGAGCGGTGAGACGGTCGCGTCGGGTAGCAGATCGACGTGACGAAATACGTTGGGCTTCAGGAAATGCCTGGTGTAACAAGATCGGGAGTGGAGACTCACCTCGATAGCAGTCGACCGCTCCGACAGGTTCAGGAAACCAGCACAACTCACGGCCTGATCCGCCGTGAAACTCTTTCCATTCACCGTCGATGTAGCCAGGTGACCGACCACTCAATGAACGATGGTGGACTCGCGCACACGCCGGACCGGCCGCGCCATGCATCGCAACATGAAGTTCATCTACTCGATGTAGGCGGGATGAGAGATGTCTGGCGAGGAGCCCAGAAAGGCCGGGAGACATGCCGGCTCCAACCACGAGTGCAGCATTATTCGAGGAAAATAATGTGCCCAAGTCGAATAGTTGCTGAGTGTCATCGAGATCATCAGCGAGGGTGATGACTGATGCTCCGTGGCGACCAATCTGTTCCACGAGCCCTCGATGGCGCCCAGGAAGCGCAAGGACAACGATGTCGCCTGCTGCGAGTTCTGGGAATGGGTCGCGTCGCGGATCAAACGGGCTCAACTGGTCGTCACCGCAGAGTTGTGAAAGTCGGTGGGCGACAACACCAGCGCCGGCGAGCCAGACTGTCATTCAGCGCCACCGTCATCTGGAGGAATGCGAACCGGTCGCCACCCACCGTGGCGCGGCGGAGTTCCTCCCCGACCCTTCACTCTGATTGCGCCAGCAGCAGCGATCGTCATGATGAGTGCCGAAACGATTCGACGAGCAAAACGCATAGCCACAGTCTGCCTGAGAGAACTTGTCGAATGCTCAATACTCGGATGACGGCTAATCGACGGCCGAAGCCAATCCAATGCGTAACCTGAGTCTGATCTCAGCTGTTCGCAGCACTGATAGTGCAGTCGATGCGTTGCTTCAGTTGGTTTCCGCCGATTTCTCGTTCCAGCCGGTTGCGCAGGACACCAACGCCCACAGGGTGATCAACAGTGGAACGATGATCAACAGCACTGGGATCGATGCGTCTTCGCCGTAGCCCTTCGCCGATAGAGAACTCACAGTGAAGATCTCTCCGGCCACAAAGAGCACAATTGCAATGACGCCAAATCGTGCCCTCGCTACCCCGCTCAAGATGAAACTGAGAATCAAGATCGTCAGCCCGACAGTGACAATTTTGGTGCCCCACGCCAACTCGACGCTTGTTGCAATATCGAGCTCACGTCCTTGAGCACCGGTCCACTGATCTTTTGCCCAATCCTCAGCTCCCACAAGGTTGCCTAGCCCTAGAAGGGTCATCATGAGACCCAACACGAGCAGAGAAATACGGGCGTTCAAAATCTTTTGCATGATGTTCCCCAATCTGGTGAGCGAACCTCACCAATCGTCAACCTACTCGCCGCAACATGCACTGAAGTGCAACTCTGGCAACAGCGCTAACGGAAAGAGCACCGGTTGGCCACACGCACGTTGTTAACCATCACAGACCTCTACCCCGACCCCAAACTCAATGCTGTCGGTATTGACATCATCGGAAACCTCCGCTCTCACCTTGTAGCGACCAGGTTCGATTGTTGGATCGACATTTTCTTCCATCACCAGTTCGAAGTACCCCCTTTGGCTGAACATTGCTCCGTTCCGATCGACCATGCGTTCAAACTGAACGAACTCGATTTCATGGTCGACAGGGACACCATCGATCCACAATTTCAACGTCGGAATCCCAAACTCGTTGCGATGAAATACGTCGACATACTGAATTGTCGGACACTCATCACCGGGGTAGCCCGAAACATCGATAAACATTTCATCATCGGGGGGTGCAGTGGCTGAAGATGTCGACGTCGTTGCTGAGTCTTCAGTCGTTGATGTGGTCACTATTGATGTCGGGCTTTGAGTTGAGGAGGTCAACGTCGGCTCTTTTTCGACTGCAAGAGACGTACTCGTTGCTCTCTGGGTGGTCGATACAGCATTCAACGTCTCCGGCAACACCTCAGGACTTGAAGAGCACGCAGCAATCGCAAACACCAAAAACAAGGCATACGCCAGACGTCGCAACACACCGAAATCGTAGACCGCCCGCACTCATGCCCGTCGAGAACGACAAACGGCGGCCCATCGGGCCGCCGCAGTGGGGCTAACAAGAATCGAACTTGTGACCTCATCCTTATCGGGGATGCGCTCTGGGTGCGTTTCAGGTCAAATGACCGGAAACGCTTTTGGATCAACCCTTTCGGCTTGATCTAACCGACTGAGCGAGACGCACAGGGCCGGTTTGAGATCTTCCCTGCTGTCCATGGACCTCTTGGAGGGAACATGGAAATTCAAGAATACATCGCCGAGTTTGTCGCCGATTGGCGGCTTGCCGGACACTCCTCAGCGACAGCCGAAACTTACGCCCGATACATCCGGCATCTGACAGAGTTCACAGATTCCCCGGTGACGTTGCAGGACGTGAAGCGCTGGCTTGCGACGTCCATGTCATCTGAATCCGCTCGGGCACGGGCCCGCGCTGTACGCGCCTTCGGTCGATGGGCAGAACACCACGACGGACCTGAGTGGACATGGTGGCAACAGGTTCCTCTTGCAGCCGTTCGTCAAACCCCACAGCCGACAGCAAGCCAAGACGACTACGTCTTGGCATTACAGCGGACACGGACATTACGTGATCGTCTGGTTATCGAACCGCTGTGGTCAACCGGGATGCGCGTCAGCGAACTAGCCCGCCTCACTAGAGACGACGTGAACTTGGAAGAACGGTTCGCTGTCGTCAAACAATCGAAATCAGGCAAGCCGCGATTGGTGCCGTTATCAGATGCTGCGTGCCGTCTGATTCGGCGGGTCAACTCACAGTCAAGTTCTGTGCTCAACATGACATCGCACGCGATTCAGTTGATGCTGCGCCGTATCGGTGCACCATCGGCACACGCATGGCGAAGGGGATGGGCCGTGAACTCTCTTCGGTCTGGGGTATCCCAGACCTCTGTTCAAGCAGCAGGAGGCTGGGCTTCAGGCGCGATGGTGACCCGCTACACAGCAGCGGTATCGGGTGAGTTGGCAATCAGCGAATTTAGGCGCCGCCGAGAACCGGCGACACCAGGTCATTCAGCGACGTAACGCTCAGACCCACTCCCACAAATCCCAAGTGGCAGTGCCATCCGGCCCAACAATCCAGTCGTACACAACAGCCTTCCCGTTCAGAGATGACAAGGAGGCCGCATGCGCTTCGAAATACACAACGCCCTTAAAGACGAACCCTCCGTCGCTGGACGGGTTGCCGCACCCTGTTGCCCGGAACGTTGCGACTCCATCAGCCGCCATGACAACTCCTGCGTTCGGGCATTCCCCGTAGAAGGATCCATCGGCCCTCATCGTTGCGCTGTAAGACGCAAAACTTGTCACCTCGGCGCCCGCAAGCGTGCCTGCGAGCCCGGAAGCGGTTGTTTCAAATGTTGGCATCCCGCCCACAGCAGCAATGGCCTTCATCGATGTCGGACCCGAAATGGTTCCGATGTGATCTCCAAGCATGATTTCTCCTCTGATATCTGGTTTGCCGTCAGAACACCGTCTGAAGGGAACCTAACACATTCGATTTGCCAAATTTTCTTGACACCTCGGCGGTGTCCGCCGAGTTAGCGATCGAAGAGTTCCGAAACCGGGCACCCTGAAGTGAGGACGGGGGCACCCCCGCTACCCCTGGTCGCCGCCACACCGATGGTTTTGAGATCTTCCCTCAGGCAGTTTTCGATGTCTACGGCCAACTAATGTTGGAGACGACATATACACCCGGACAGCCGGGAAACCCCATGAAAACAACAAACGGCGGCCCATCGGGCCGCCGCAGTGGGGCTAACAAGAATCGAACTTGTGACCTCATCCTTATCAGGGATGCGCTCTAACCGACTGAGCTATAGCCCCGGCAGAGATGAAACGCTATCGGGGCACCAACCCGAACCTCAACCTCGACTAATCAGGCCGGCGACGACGAAATGCTTCAATCGGGTCAAACGTGCGCTCAGTGACCTCTTCTTCCAGCACAGAGAGCCGAATACCACCAACGACATCACTAATGAGGTTGAAGATCGTCGCCATCAACACAGCAGCCCCCGTGGTGGCAACCACGAGAAACAGTCCGATCACCCATGCAGCACTGAAAATCTCATCACCATGGAGCTCAAAGGTCTCCCAACCAAACTGAGTAAACCAACGTTCGACATTCGCAATCGTTCCTGTCGAATCAGCGACCCTCCACAGCATCACACCGGCGGTCAACAGCACCACATATGACACCAGCGAGAACAGCGCCGCCACCTTGAACGTTGACCATGGGTCAATATGGCGGAGCACCCGTGACACTCGTCGCACTCGTGGTCGACCACCAACCCGCCGCAACACCACCTGACGGCGAACTCCAAGAAATGCTGGAGGCGAGTGGGTTGTTGCCGTCGCATTCTCAGCCTCAACGACTTGTGGAACCTCGCCCGATGGTTGGGCAGTCACGATGTCTGGCATGACGAACTCACTCGTTGGTTCGCCCACCTCATCGGAGTTCTCTGGCACCTGCACGGGCGTGGTGCGCGGCGGAGCGTCAGACTCTGAACCCTGCTCAGGCTGTTCCTCAGCATCGTCGTCGTGAGTGTGCTCGACCACGTCATCGAGTGTACGCAACGTGACTCAATCGTTCGGTTCAGCCGTCCAGTGCATCACTCGCTGCCGCCTGAGCGCGGGCACTGCCAACTTGAACCGTCACCGTCGAACGACGTCCTCCGTCCACGAATTGTTCGCGGAGATCGACGACGACCGCTCCATTGCGTCGCGCAACGTCATCGGCAACAGCCGCACCCCACCACAACACGGCGAGTGCACTTGCATCAGCAGCAGCCCTCGCCTGTTGACGCTCCACCAATACGGTCATAGGTCCACCAATCACCGCACTCAATGCCACAGCAATCACCCCAATAAGCGCAGCACTCAACACCAACCCTCCACCGCCATCTGCCTGGTGTGAGCAGGTCGAGCTGTGACTATTCGCCGGCGATGATCGGGGCAACAGAGGCAACGGTCTGACCGTCGTCGAGGTTCATAATGCGAACCCCGGTGGCATCACGTCCTTGGGAAGAAATTTCGCGAACTTCCATGCGAATGGTCACACCACCCGACGAAACTGCCACGATCTCATCTTCGATTCCGACCATGAACGCCGCCGCAACGACGCCTTTCTTCCCGGTGAGTTTGATGCCACGCACACCTTGACCGCCACGGCCCTGGGTGTTGAATTTGTCGAGTTGCGTTCGCTTACCGAACCCTGCTTCAGTCATGAGGAGAATCGCAGTGTCATCACGGGCGACATCACATGAAACGACTGCGTCATCGCCGGTCTTCAACTTCATGCCGCGAACGCCGGCCGCTGAGCGACCCATCGCTCGAACGTCGCCTTCGTTAAAGCGAATCGTCATTCCTGACTTCGCCACCATGAAAATGTCGTCGGCACCGCTGGTCTCAATCACCTTGACCAATTCGTCATCGTCGTTCAAATTGATGGCAATAAGGCCGTCGCGTCGACTCGAGTTGTAGGCATCGAACGCCGTCTTCTTGACGGTTCCTTTTCGTGTTGCAAAGAACAAGAACCGTTCTCCAGCGAAGTCACGAGTGTCGATGATCGCCTGAATGAATTCGTCTGCTTGAAGGGGAAGCAAGTTGACAATCGGCATGCCCTTTGCGGTGCGCTCGCGCTCGGGGATGTCGAGGGCACGCAATCGATACACCCGTCCACGATTTGAGAAAAACAGCAAATGTGCATGGGCTGTGGTGAAGATGACATGACGGATGATGTCGTCTTGTTTGAGTTTGCCTCCCGATACACCGCGGCCGCCGCGACCCTGGGTCTTAAACGACGAGGCGGAAACCGCTTTCACGTACTGTGCCTCGGTCATGACAACGACGAGTTCTTTATCTTCAACGAGATCTTCGATACTCATTTCGCCTTCGTCATAGGTGATTGCACAGACTCGGTCAGCCGCAAAGTCATCGCGGACAGAGCCGAGTTCGTCTTTAATCACGCCACGAAGTTTCTTATCGTCGGCCAGGATCGATTCGAGCTCTTTGATGCTCTCGCGGATGCTTTCGAGTTCTGACTCAATATCGATTCGGCTCAGACGCGTGAGCTGACGAAGTTGCATGTCGAGAATGTCAACAGCCTGCGCTTCTGAGAACTCATAGGGCTTTTCCATCAACGCAGCTTTAGCGGCTTGCGCGTCTTCGCTACCTCGAATGAGCGCAATGATCTCATCGATGACGTTCAGCGCCTTAATGCGGCCATCGAGGATGTGTTCACGCCGCTTCGCTTTTTCTAGACGGAAATTCGAACGACGGGTGATGACCTCAATCTGGTGACGAACATAGCCATCGATTGCATCCCGCAAGTTCAACGTGCGAGGCACACCGTCGACGAGGGCGACCATGTTGATCGAGAAACTGGTCTGAAGCTGCGTGAGCTTAAAGAGGTTGTTGAGCACCACGTTCGCGTTTGCGTCACGCTTCAACGTGATCACCAAGGAGGTCTCACCACCGGATGACCCGTCGTTGATGTCGGCGATTCCTTCGATATCTCCGTTGTCGACCAATTCGGTGATGCGAGCCGCAATCGCAGAACAACTCGTTTGATACGGGAGTTCGGTGACAATGATTTCCATTCGTCCCGACTTGCCCTCATCGATGGTTGCAGTCGCGCGCATCTTCACAGAGCCACGTCCCGTGCGGTATGCGTCGATAATGCCGGCGCGTCCAAGAATGGAACCGCCCGTTGGGAAGTCAGGCCCTTTCACGAATTCCATCAAGTCGTCAGACGTTGCATCTGGGTTGTCGATGAGGTGCACTGTTGCGTCAATGACTTCACCAAGATTGTGTGGCGGAATGTTGGTCGCCATGCCAACAGCGATTCCTTGAGACCCGTTGACGAGCAGGTTGGGGAATCTTGCAGGCAATACAGAGGGTTGCTCTGTGCTGCCGTCGTAGTTCGGCACCATGTCGACGGTGTCTTCGTCGATATCGGCAAGCAATTGCATTGCGAGTGGGTGCAACCGACATTCTGTGTAGCGGCTCGCGGCCGGACCGAAATCAGGTGAACCGTAGTTACCGTGAAAGTCGATCAGTGGGTGGCGTACAGAGAACGGTTGGGCAAGACGAACCAAAGCGTCATAGATCGCGCTGTCACCATGTGGGTGATAGCGCGCCATCGTGTCACCCGACACGCGGGCACACTTCACAAATGGTCGATCGGGTCGGAAGCCTTGCTGCTCCATGTCCCAGATGATGCGACGGTGGACTGGCTTGAGACCGTCGCGAACATCGGGCAATGCGCGCGACATGATGACCGACATCGCGTACTCCAAAAATGAGTTCTCCATCTCATCTTGGAGTGCGATCGGCTGAACCGGATCGTGCTGATCGTCTGGGTCGACTGGGGTTTGATCGTCACTCATCAGAAATCAAGGTTCCTCACATCGCGGGCGTTCGTGGTGATGAAGTTGCGACGGCTTTCGACGTCGTCGCCCATCAGCACGCTCATGATCATGTCGGCCTCGGCGGCCTCTTCGACGGTGACCTGCAACAGCGTGCGGGTCTCCGGGTTAATGGTTGTCTCTCTGAGTTCCTGCCAGTCCATTTCACCGAGACCTTTCAAGCGTTGGAACTCTTTTCGGTGATTTGGTTTCTCTGCGAGGAACCGATCTTTCGCAAGGTCGTCTTTGAGGTAGACCTTTTCTTTGCCCACCTCTGTGGAGTAGAGCGGGGGTTGCGCAATGTAGATGTAGCCGGCTTCGACGAGGTCACGCATCTGCCGGAAGAAGAACGTGAGCAGCAGGGTGCGAATGTGGCTGCCGTCGACGTCAGCGTCGCACAGCGCAATCACTTTGTGATAGCGAGCTTTCTCGACGTTGAAATCTTCGCCCACGCCAGCGCCGATTGCGGTGATCAGCGCCTGAATCTCATTGTTTTTCAGCATTTTGTCGATTCGGGAGCGCTCGACATTGAGGATTTTTCCTCTGATCGGCAAAATCGCCTGAGTTCGAGGGTCTCGAGCGTTAATTGCCGTACCGCCAGCCGAATCGCCCTCAACGATGAAAATTTCTGATTCATCGGGGCTCCGTGATGAACAGTCACGGAGTTTGTCGGGCATGCCTGCCCCAGACAGAGCGGTTTTACGCCTCACTGTTTCACGAGCTTTTTTCGCCGCGACACGTGCCTGTTGGGCAGCGATTGCTTTCTTGACGATCTTGTTCGCCTCGGTCGGGTTCTCGTCAAACCACTCTGAGAGGCGTTCGTTGGTTGCTTTCTGCACGAACGACCGCATGGGGACATTGCCAAGTTTCGCTTTCGTCTGGCCTTCAAATTGGGGTTCACGCAGCTTCACCGAGATGATGGCGGTGAGACCTTCTCGAATGTCTTCACCTGTGAGATTGTCGTCTTTTTCTTTCAGCAAGTTTTTGCCGCGTGCGTATTTATTCATCACCGAGGTCAATGCGGTACGGAAGCCTTCAACATGCATGCCGCCTTCAATGGTGGAAATACCGTTCGCATAGCCGTGGATACCTTCGTGGTAGCCGGTATTCCACTGGAGAGCGATATCGAGGTTTTGGCCCTCTCCGTCGTCGTCTTCGTAGTGGCACACTTTTGCGAACAGAGGGTCTTTCGACTGGTTGAGATGTTTCACGAAGTCGACGATTCCGCCCTTGTACTGGAAGGTGACTTCTTGTTCGCGCTCAGGTCGTTGATCAATAAACGAAATCTCGAGCCCACGATTGAGAAATGCCATGATCTGCAGACGATCAAGCACCGTGCGGGCAACAAATTCTGTTCCTTCTGCCTGGAATATCGCCGGGTCTGGCCAAAACGTCACCGTCGTACCTGACGTGCGACCACGTTTTGGGGTTTCGCCTTTCGACGACAGTTTGTTTTTGGGCTTGCCGCCGTCTTGATACTCCTGTGAGTAGCGCTTGCCGTCTCGATCGATTTCGATGGTCAAGCGCTCAGAGAGTGCGTTGACCACACTGACACCAACACCGTGGAGTCCACCCGACACTTTGTATCCCTCACCGCCGAATTTTCCGCCGGCATGCAGCACTGTGAGCACAACCTCAGCGGCGCTCTTTCCTTTGTGGGGGCCTGATGGATACGGGTCAACGGGCACACCACGCCCATTGTCGCTCACTTCACACCCTCCGTCGGCGAGCAACGTCACGCCAATTTTGGTGCAATATCCCGCCATTGCTTCATCGACGGAGTTGTCAACGACTTCCCAGATGAGGTGATGTAACCCCGCCAAACCGGTCGAGCCGATGTACATGCCAGGCCGCTTGCGAACGGGGTCGAGCCCTTCGAGGACTTGGATGTCCTTCGCGCCATATTCACTCTTTGATTTTTTGGTGTCTTTGGACACTCAGTACCTCATCTGTTGTCGTCGCAATATGGGTTAAGCACCGTGCTCTTCCCACGCGTGCCAACAGGCTGAAATGCCTATGAGCACTAGAAAATTCTACCAAACGGGTGTTCGCTGAACCGGTCAATCCGGCCGGTCACGACAACTGTCACGCCGGGTTACGACACGTGTATGAGTCGGCGACAACAGATACCGCCAACCGGGGGGAATTTAGGCCAATGAGGCCTTCACGACGCCGGCAATTCGGCCACCGTCGGCACCATCGCCCACACGATCTTTCACCGCTTTGATGACCTGCCCCATCGCTTTCGGGCCTTCTGCTCCTGCCTTGCGAGCAGCTGCGATTTCTTCATCAACAATGCCCTGCAGTGTTGCGTCATCCATCGCCGCTGGGAGGTATGCCTCAATCACTGCAAGTTCGTTTCGTTCTGATGCCGCTTGTTCGGTTCGCCCGGCATTCTCGTAGAGTTCGGCCGCCTCATTTCGACGTTTTGCCTCCGACCTCAACACTGCCGTGACTTCGGCATCGGTGAGTTCTGCGGCCTCGTCTCCTGCGACCGACGCCACCTGAACTGCCGACAACACCATCCTGATCGTCGATGTCTTCAGTTGATCGCGATCTTTCATCGCAGTGTTCAAGTCGGTTCGGAGTTGCTCAAGCAGTTGAGAAGCCATGCCACATCATGCCGGAATCGTTAGCGTCGGCGCGCCACCCTGACCTCAATCTGGTTGATCGTGACCTGAGCGACGTCTCGTAACCGTTGGGATATCTCTTCAGTCCGAAACTCGATCTCGGCGACCCAGGCTGGTTCATCGACATCGATGACGAGAACCCCATCTTCAAAACGTGATGGTCGGGCATGTCGGGCCACATAGTCACCAACAGCTTCTTCCCACCGGCCGAAAATGCCACCAACCTCTGCCCTACTTGGTCCGCGAAGTGAACGAACCACCGAGTCAAGAGAGTCTGACAGCGACATGATCTCGTCATCGTCACTCATCGGACATCACCGTACCGCTGTCGATTTTCACGACGCGTTCAGGTCGAGCAGCAGGTGGCAAGGGTGCCGCAGTCGTAATGACCACTTGGCCTGCCGGCAGTTCCCCCAACAGCGCCGTTGCCCGATCGTTATCGAGTTCCGACAAGACATCGTCGAGGATGAGAATTGGACTCGACCCCACATGATCGGTCACAAGCCGATGTGCGCCAAGGCGAAGGCTTAACGCAAGAGTGCGTTGTTCACCTTGAGATGCATGGGTCCGCGCCGGCAACTCGTTCACCGAAAGGTCGACATCGTCACGATGCGGGCCCACCGTCGACACGCCCCTTCGAACATCATCACGACGAGCGGCAGCGAGAGCCGCGGCCAATCCCTCATGACGCCATTGAGGGTCATAGGCCAACGACACAGTATTGCTCTCACCGGCGAGTTGTTGATACGCCTCGGCTACTAACGGTTGAAGACGTTCGACAAGCGCGGCGCGTCCACGGCCGAGTCGTTCGCCGACATCGACAAGGCGTGAATCCCACACGTCAAGCGTCGTTGACGCATCATCATCGAGTCGACCGCCACACTGACGTAACAGGGTGTTGCGTTGTTTCAACACTCGATCAACTTCAAGGCGAAGCGCATCGTTCTTCGTCGCCAACGCAACGAGGGTGTCATCAAGAAATCGCCGGCGCTCGCTGGGTCCACCCTTCACTAACGTGAGATCGTCTGGCGAGAAGACAGAGGTGCGCACGGTGCCAAGGAGATCTCTTGTGCGTTGTAACCGCTGTCGGTTCACTTGAACTCGACCGCGGCCGACCCGAGAGATTTCGACCTCTACTAACGATTGACGGCCGTCGGCCTCAACGATCTGTGCTCGGATAATGGCCTGGTCGGCGCCAACCCGAATGAGCGCATCAGATGGAGCTTGACGAAATGATGTCAGGCCAGACAAGTAGGCAAGAGCTTCGGCAAGGTTGGTTTTCCCTTGGCCATTTTGACCAACGACACAAGTGGTGCCGGCGGTTAGGTCAAACGTCGCTTGCCGATAATTTCGGAAATCAACAAGTTCAAGACGCTCAACGAGCATGACGTGACATCACGGCACCCGCACTGGCATCAACAGGTACAGGTACTCGTCGTGGCCAACTCCGCGAAGGACAGCTGGCTTCATTGGGTCAACGACTGCGAGACGAACTTCGTCGCCATCAACTGCATCAACACCCGCAGCGAGATAGTCAGGGTTAAATGCAACCGTCATCGGTTCGCCCTCAAAGCTGGCATCGATTTGCTCTGACGCTTCGCCCACATCTGTGGTGATCGCCGAGAGAATGACGTGATCGGGTTCAAGTTGCAAGCGAACCGGGGTTGCACCCCCTTGAGCGAGAAGACGAACACGACGCAACGCGTCGAGCAATGCTTCACGACCGATCGTCGCAACGTTTGGATACGAACTTGGCAACAGGTTTCGATAGTTCGGATAGTCAGCAGCAATAAGGCGAGTGGTGAGGTGCACGTCACCAATTTCGAACACGACGTCGTTATCTCCGAGATACACCTTGAGATCTTCTGCACCGCTCACGAGACGCTGCACTTCATTGAGTGCACGCGCCGGAACGAGCACCTGCTGACCTGCTCCGAGCAACGCCCCTTCGTCAAGATCACGCACAGCAAGTCGATATGAATCGGTCGCCACCATGCGCACTGCGTCATCTTCCGACACGATGAGCACTCCGGTGAGTTGTTGACGAGCTTCATCGGTGCTTGCGGCGCGGACCACCTGGCCGAGCGCAGCCGACATCGTTGAACCCGACAACACAAATGGCTCGCTTGACGGCGCCCCAATTGAAGGAAAATCTGCTACCGCCATTGGACGAACTGCAAACTGGCTGCGCTGCGCAGAAATCGATACGTTGTCGCCGGTGAGTTCAACGTCGACACTGCCTGCCGGAAGCGACTTCACGATGTCAGCAGTAAGGCGAGCAGGAATGACGGTTGAGCCTGGCTCTTCCATACCAACCGGGACCGATGCCTTGATGGTCAGTTCAAGATCGGTGCCGGTGATGGTCAGCGTGTCGTCAGCGACATCTAGTCGAACACCTGACAGCACCGGTGAGGTACCGGTTGAGTTTGTTGCTCCTCGACCAGCAGTGGCTAATGCGGTTGCCAAGATTTCACGTTCACATCGAAATTTCACAGCGTGGTCCTTTTCCCCAAAGAGGGTAGATACAGAGTGTTAGTGATAGTAGGTGCTGTGGATTGGGGAAAAGAGTGAATCACCCCAGCACACGGCACATATTTGTCGTCACAAGATTTCCGAGCGGTATCCCCCGCGCGATGATCACACAGATGTGATTCTGTGGATGTGTCCACCTTGTACGACAGATTTCCACGGCTTGACCACATGTCATCCACTACGTGATCCACAGCCATCATGACTTCAACCGTTGCAGCAAGTCGGTGACCTGTTCATAGATCTGTTTCCGCTCACCCATTTGTCGCTGGATTTTCTCGACAGCGTGAATGACGGTGGTGTGGTCTCGCCCCCCAAAGAGCCGGGCGATGCTCGGATAACTGAGATCGGTAAGTTCACGGAACACGTACATTGCGATCTGCCGAGCAGTAACCAGCGGGCGCTGCCGACTCTTCCCACGCAACGCGTCGACTTCGTACCCGAGGATGTCAGCCATTTCGACCAACAACTCCATGTCGGTGCGTGGCTTCGCGACAGAGTCCGAGAGCAAATCAGACAACTGAGATTTCGCAAGGTCGGTGGTAATCGGCACACCATTGAGTGAGGCGTAGGCAGTCACACGAATGAGCGCTCCCTCGAGCTCACGAATATTTGACGTGATATTTGACGCAATGAATTCAAGGGTCTCGGCGGGCACCTCAACTCGATCGCGTTCACTTTTGTTGCGAAGGATGGCAAGGCGGGTCTCTAAATCAGGAGGCTGAATGTCGGTGATAAGGCCCCACTTGAAACGCCCACGAAGACGTTCTTCAAGGGTTGGTATCGCATCTGGCATTCGGTCACTCGAGAGGACGATCTGTTTATTCGCTCCATGAAGGGCATTGAACGTATGGAAGAACTCTTCCTGCAGACCTTCCCGACCTTCAAGAAACTGCACATCGTCGATGAGAAGGACATCGACCTCGCGATACCGACGTCGAAGCCCGGCCATCGAGTTTGAACGGATCGCATCAACGAATTCGTTCATGAAGGATTCAGTCGAGACATATCTCACAACGTGATGTTGATAATGAGATTCGACATAGTGCCCAATCGCGTGCAGAAGGTGGGTTTTGCCGAGGCCAGCTGAGCCGTAGACAAACAATGGGTTATACGAGCGTGCCGGTGTTTCTGCCACCCGTTGGGCCGCGGCGAGAGCGAATTGATTCGAAGCTCCCTTCACGAATGTCTCAAACGCATACCGAGGGTTGAGTCCGCCAGGTTCATCTCCGGTAAGGGGTGCCTCTGGCGGGTTGTGTTCAGAGGCAGGTGTTGGCATTTCGTGTTCAATGTCGACGGGTGCGTCATCGGTTGTTGCGACGCGCACAGCAAACGCGAAACCGGGATGACCAAGTTCGGTTAGTGCGTCGTCGATCATTCCCCGGTAACGCGACATGATTCGTTCACCGGCAACAGTGTTTGACACCTCAAGCAAGATCCCGTTTTCGTCGCCGACATTTACTGCGTCATTGAACGTGGAGAACCACACCGATTCGGTGAGTTGATCGCGAAGAAGTGGAACGACGGTTTCCCACAGGTTGGTAGTCGCTTCACGTTCCATGTTGGGTTGGTCCTCTAAATCTGCTGATAAATACTGGGGATTCGCTTGTGCATTACATCGATGTAACTACCCACATGTTTATCCACATCTGTGGAAAACAGAGATTTTGTTGTAGGTACACGTCATATCGGCGCGCTGCATGGAAATCGCACGCTATCACGTGGAGTCACCTGTGGAAAACCCGACGATTGTGTAAAAGCGTAGATGTGGTTGGCTCCGCTCGCGACAAACCGTAGTCTTTGGGAGTCTGGTTTCATATCGATGAAGCCGTCGTGTAGCCGACTGCCCGATCGTGGTCACCATGTATCTCGATCAGACCGGGTTCATTGAGGAGTGACGAAGAAGTGAAGCGAACCTTTCAACCAAATCAACATCGTCGTGCGAAGAAGCACGGCTTCCGAGCTCGAATGAGTACCCGCGCTGGTCGCGCCGTGTTGAAATCACGTCGTGCAAAGGGCCGCGCTCGCCTTTCCGCTTGATTCACCGAATCCGCACTGCGCACGAGTTTTCTCGACTCGACACTGAAGGAATTCAGGTGCGGACTGATGTCTTGTGGTGCAAATTTCTTGCCGATCCAGCGATGTCGCCGCCTCGGGTGGCGTTTTCGATCGGCCGCGCCCACGGTCACGCCGTTCGTCGAAATCTGGCACGACGGCGCTTACGGGAACTTCTTCGCAGGCAGGCGCAATTGAACCTGCTGCCATCCGGGGCGTTAATGGTTGGCATTATCCGTTCAAAAAGCGAACATATGTTCGATATGACGCCGGAAACGCTCGCACAACAGGTGCAGCAGTTGGTCGAAGGGCTGTCAACGCAATGACGACGTCACGAATTCAGCAACGCATGCTCGGGGCCATTGAGTGGTATCAGCGGGCGTTTCAGTGGCGCCCATCGCCATGTCGATTCTCACCAACATGTTCGCATTACTCACATGAAGCCATCTCCATGCACGGCCCTCTTCGGGGGTTGTGGCTCACTATTCGACGACTGTTGAGATGTCGACCATTTGGACCATCGGGCTACGACCCGGTTCCAGAGGTCGTACACGAGCCAGTCTCCCATCACCATGAACCAATGAGGTCCCAATGACAACAGTTTCGCTGATTGCTGGAGTGTTTGAAGTTCCTGCATCTGTACTGAATTGGCTGTACACACTCACCGGCAGCTACATGACTGCTATTTCGTTGTCGGCATTCGTCGTGATGGCGATTGTGACCCCCCTCACGTTGAAAAGCACGAAGGGCATGCTGGAGATGCAGCGCTTGGCGCCAGAAATGCGCCGCCTTCAACAGCAATACAAGACCGACCGTCAAAAACTCAACGAAGAAATGATGAAGCTCTACCAGGAGCACAAGGTCAACCCAATGGCCTCATGTCTTCCATTGCTTGCACAGACACCAGTGTTCATCGTGATGTTTCGCATCCTGTATGACGCAACGTACACCCCTGTCGGCGGTAATGAAGCCATTGCCCGGGCCGTGTTGACATCGGTGGGCCGGGGTCAAGAAACAATTGGCTTCCTCCCCCGGTATCTCTCTGTCGATTCAGAGATGTACCAGGCGCTCGCTCGCCAAACTGAGATGTCGTCATGGGGACTTGACCTCTCAAAATCACCGGCGAGCATGCTGGGTAGCAACTTTGGTCAAGGCCTCATTTATGCCGGCCTTGTGGTGATTCTTGGCTTGTTGTACTTCTACCAGCAACGGATGGTTGCTGCGAGGGCCTCGATCAGCCCAACGATGTCAGAATCACAACAGAAACTCATGCAATACCTGCCGGTGGTCTTCGCAGTGTTTCAGATCTTTTTCCTTCTCGCGTTGGTGATCTATTACATCATTCAGTCGATTATCCGCATCTTTGTGCAGTTCTACATCACGCGACGGTTTTACGCTGACGACGAATCGCTTGGTCGCCAAGCCCAAGCCGCAAGTGCGAAGGCTCGGGAGCTTTCTGAGAAAGACGGTGCTGGTGGCGGGCTTATCGCTCGGGCAAAGCGTGAACTTGAAGATGCGACCGGAGCATCTTCAGAGAAAAAGAGCACAAATTCAGGTGGAACACGCCCCTCTCCAAAAGGTTCGAATTCTCGAACGAATGGTGGTTCGAAGAGCAACAAGGGGCGTCCACAGTCATCGAAGAACAGCCAGAGACGCGATTTAGGTCGCCCTGGCGGGCAGCGCAAGCGCTGAAACTACGACAGAAAGAGACTTTTCATGGAATGGGTGACAACAACAGGTCGGAGCGTTGAAGACGCAACCGAGGCAGCCCTCGATCAACTCGGTGTTGCAGCTGATGAAGCCGATATTGAGGTGTTAGAGGAGCCAAAAAGCGGTTTATTTGGCCGTACACGCGGTGAAGCGAAGGTTCGTGGACGTGTTCGACCGACAGAAGTGCGGCCTAAGCGCGACAATCGCCGCTCACGTGGAAACAAAAACGGTGGCGAGCAACGGCGCGAACGCCAGGCATCTGATGCGTCGGGTAACAGCAAGCCGTCACAATCGCGCAAGAATGGCGGACAACGAAATACTCGCAATGCAAAGAATGAGAAACCAATGAATGATGAACAACGTGATCCGGTTGATCCAGCGGCAGTTGGTGAGGCAGCAGAAACGTTCATGACTGGTCTGGCCACCGCATTCGGTGTTGAAGCCACCGTCGTCGTTGAGCGAGAAGACACTGAGATCGAGGTAGCCATGAGCGGTTCTGACCTCGGTTTGCTAGTGGGGCCTGGGGGCCGCACGTTGACCGCCGTACAAGACCTTGTACGGGTCGCTGCGCAGCGCCGCCTTGGAGACCATGACACCCATCTCCGCCTTGATATTGCGGGATATCGCGAGCGCCGGAAGGCGTCACTCGAAGCATTTGCTCGGAAGATTGCCCAGCAGGTGCGCGAATCCGGCAAAGCCCTCGCAATCGAGCCGATGGCATCACCTGATCGCAAGGTCATTCATGATGTTCTTGCCAGCGAAGAGGGTGTGTCGACAGCATCTAAGGGTGAGGATCCGAACCGTCGGGTCATCGTCTCACCAAGTTGAGCTCCGCCGTGTAGGGCGGCAATGTAATGACGATGGATGAACACCTCCTGGGCGTGCTGCAGCTCGCACAAGACGCTGGTGTCATTGGAAACACAGAGCTCTCTGAAGAAATCACTCGAGCGCGTGTATTTGTCGCTGCCCTTCGCGCCTGTCCAAGCAACGCAGCGGTGCTCGACATTGGCTCAGGGGGCGGCTTGCCGGGTCTTGTGATCGCTCATGACCGGCCTGATGTCCACGTCACACTGATTGATCGACGCGAAAAACGAACCGACCTTTTACAACGTCAAGCCACTCGCCTTCGCCGACATCAACCTGGACTTCCTATTGATGTGATGTGCGCAGATGTCCGCAACCTTCAGGGTGAGCGCACATTTGACGTGATTACGGCTCGAAGTTTCGGGTCACCCGAGGTCGTTGTTGAGAGTGCACTTCCTTTGCTCACACCGAGCGGGCGGCTGCTGGTGTCAGAACCACCGCATTCAGATGGAACCCGTTGGCGTGAGGTGTTGTTGAGGGAGATGTCGGCCTCCGTAGAACTGTTTTCACAAGACGCAGGAACAGTTGCTGTCATCACCCGGTGAGATCAATGTTTCCCGGGAAACCACAGACTGTGGATAACACTGTTGAAATTTCATAAATGAAACTGCGCGCCTCAACTTGAGGTTGAATCAGAAATTGTTTCCCGGGAAACAATTCCGCACGCAATGGGTTGCGTAATCGGGTAATACGAGGCAAAGTGTCGTCGATGAGCGATATCTCACCGTCGTCAACACCTTCGCAGACTCCAGCACGCAACCTGCCTCGAGTGATTGCAGTTGCGAACCAGAAAGGCGGCGTCGGTAAGACCACGACCTCGATAAACACGGCGGCCGCACTCGCTCAAATGGGGCTTCGGGTGCTCCTCATCGACATTGATCCACAGGCGAATGCAACAAGCGGCCTAGCTATCGATGTTCGTTCTCTCGACAGCTCAGTTCTTGACGTCTTAATTGATGATGCCCCGCTGGCTGAATGCCTCTGCACCACCGAAATTGACGGGTTGCAAGTGGCTCCATCGAATCTTCGTCTCGCAGACGCAGAAATGACGATGTATTCGATGTTGGCACGCGAAACGCGACTGAAGAACGCAGTTGACGCAGTTGTTGACCAATTCGACTACGTCATCATTGATTGCCCACCGTCATTGGGATTGCTGACACTCAACGCGCTGTGTGCTGCTCGAGAAGTATTAATTCCGATTCAATGCGAGTATTTCGCGCTCGAAGGCGTCGGACAATTGCTCGAAAACGTGCTTCGTATTCGCCGAAGTGGTCTGAACCCCACCCTTGAAGTGTCGTCAATCGTCTGCGTGATGTATGACGCACGGACAAATCTCGGTGAAGAAGTGGTCGATGAAATCCGCCAACACTTTGGATCAACTGTTCTCAAGACGGTGGTCCCACGCAACATCAAACTCTCTGAGTCGCCGAAATACGGGATGCCGATCATCACATACGATCCGATGTCTCGTGGCGCAATTGCGTATACCGACGTTGCACGGGAGGTGCACAATGGCTCGTAACCAACGGCAGGGTAGAGGTCTAAGTTCACTCATCCCGGGCGGGATGGATGAAGTATTCGGGCGGAGTGATGACGCTCCTGCTCTCCGCGATATTCCACTTCAGTCCATCAGGCCGAATCCGCACCAGCCCAGGCGTTTGTTTGACGAAGACGGCCTTCAGGAACTAGCAGCTTCCATCGCCCAGATCGGCGTGCTGCAACCCATTCTTGTTCGCCCTGCAGATAACGGGTATGAACTCATTGCGGGTGAGCGGCGTTGGCGAGCAGCCGGAATTGCTGCCCTTGAGGTGATTCCGGCGATTGTTCGAACCACCGATGACATGTCATCGATGGAACAAGCACTTGTCGAGAATCTCCATCGCGCAGACCTCACACCACTCGAAGAAGCGGCCGCCTACCACCAACTCATTGAAGATTTTGACTTCACTCACGAGCAGGTTGCAGAACGAGTGGGAAAGAGCAGATCAGCAATCTCCAACGCTTTGCGGCTGATGGCATTGCCCACTGAGATTCAGCAATATCTCGGCGATGGCCGTCTCACCGCCCGACATGCGAGGTCGTTGCTATCTATCGACGATGCCGAAACACAACTTCGGTATGCGCGTGAAGCGGTGAGCAATGAGTTGACGGTGCGGGAGCTGGAAGCACTCATTTCAGGTCAGAGTTCGCAACAGTCAGTGACGCAGCCATCGCAACCCGCAGATGGGGCCGGGCTTGTCGAAGGAACGCGGCTGCGCGAGGCGGGTGTTATCGAGGTTGAAGAAGCACTTGCGCGCTGGCTCGACACCCGTGTTCGCGTGTCGCTCGGAGCGTCGAAGGGGCGAATCGCGATCGATTTCGCTGACCTTGATGACCTTCGACGCATCCACCGAATCGTGTTTGGGGACGAACCCTCAAGTGCGTCTTGAGGCCGCGAACCTCAACCTCTTGCTGAGCATCATCGCATCCACAACGATATGAATATACTGTGGATAATTCACCCGCAGACTGTATAAACAATATTTATACATATTTTTAGTCGTATTAATGAATATTATTCATTAAGGTCGTGAACCCACCGTTCGACCGCAAGAACCACACCCCGAACAATTGTCGGCGTCTGGGCAACAATGTCTGAGGTAGGGCCGAGACGCCATAACACAGCCGGCATACGAGTTTCCCTCAGGACCGGAAGGCGTGCTCCAATCACTTCAATATCTTCCCGCCTCAGCGGATACCGAACATCATGAGCGAGTTGCTCACTGAGCGAGCGACCCGCAGCAGATTCAAAACCAGGTACGGCGTAATACTGGATGAGCGATACCGGCTCGTTCGCGGCTTCGAATCCGATGTACACATCTGCTCGGTAGCGATTCGCAAGGGCTGCATGAGTTGATGCATCAGGGTCACCAATGACAGTGGCTGACGCAGAATGTTGACGAAGAGCAGTGGTGACCTGCCGGGCAAGTGCACCTAGGCCGCCATATTCACCGATCACGATTCTCAGGTGGCCCAGAGAGCGACGCCCAGAAGTCACTGCAGCAACTTCGCGAACCATGACGACTCCAGGGCCGGAGCCAGTATTTCGAGACAGCACATCAAGTGCTGAGACCGTGTCAGGACCACATACTCCATCATCGGGGAGCCCTGAGTTTCGCTGGAGATCTTGAAGAGCGGCAGTGGTATCAGGCCCGTAAATGCCGTCGACCCGCCCGCAGTCGAACCCTAAACGGGCGAGAATTCGTTGTAGCTCGGCGACATCCTCGCCTCGAAGGTTTGGAGCCGTGAGCATGAGCAGCCGGTCGCCAAGTGCCCAGCCAGACTCCACAAGAAGCGACCAGGTGAGTTCATCGCAACTGCCTGTGGGCGGGATACCTTGCGATGCCTGAAAAGAGGTCACCGCCTCTTTCGTCGAATCACCAAACCAACCGCTTTCGGTGGCCCGAATCGGATATGACGATCGAATAAGTCGCCGTTGGAGATCCCTGACGGCTTCGCCTCGCTCGCCGTGGGTTAGTGGGAATTGCCCAGAAATGTTCCGAACTCCTCGAGGAGAGCTGATTTGCTCTTCGCTCCGACAATTCGGTGAACGGCCTCGCCGCCATTGAACACGATCATTGTTGGGATACTCATCACCTGATACCGCATGGCGATATCAGGGTTTTCATCGACATTGAGTTTTGCGATCGTCATCTGATCGGCATTTTCCGTTGCGATCTCGTCGAGAATTGGAGCAACCATTTTGCACGGACCGCACCACTCTGCCCAGAAATCGACGACAACTGGAACATTCGATGCTCCCACGGTTTCGTCAAACGTGCTGGTGGTCAAATTGATGGATGCCATGTCATTTCCTTTGTGTTCCGCGAACTGAGAGAGCGTGATTCGAGACTACCGCGACGAATGCGGTCTTGTTTGGCATGAAGAGTTAATGCTGGCCCTCAAGCCAACGCTCTGAGTCGATGGCAGCCATACAACCCGAGCCGGCAGCAGTAATTGCCTGACGGTACGTGTGGTCTTGCACATCACCGCAGGCGAAGACACCCTCGATATTGGTGTACGACGAATCAGGTTGCGTCTGGAGGTAGCCGGCATCGTCCATGTCAAGCACACCAGCGAATAGATCTGTGTTTGGTCGATGGCCAATCGCAATGAAAAGACCAGTCACGGGCATTGTCGAAACCGACCCATCGACAGTGTTGGTCACCTCAATACCGTCAACCTTGTCGTCGCCATTGATCTTTGTCACCGTGTGATTCCACAGCACATCGATCTTGGGGTTTGCAAAGGCACGATCTTGCATGATCTTCGATGCTCGGAATTCATCGCGCCGGTGAATCAAGGTGACTTTTGATGCAAATTTCGTGAGGAAGGACGCCTCTTCGATTGCTGAGTCGCCACCGCCGACGACCGCAATGTGTTGATCACGGAAGAAGAAACCATCACAGGTTGCGCACGTTGAAAGACCGTGACCAATCAAACGTTGCTCCTCCTCAAGCCCCAACATCAGTGACCGGGCACCCGTAGAAACGATGACGGAGTCGGCGTGATACTCGGTGTCACGTATCCACACTTTGAACGGGCGAGAGGAGAAATCAATGTTGGTGACCTTCTCAGTGAGGAACTTTGCGCCAAACCGTTCGGCTTGTGAGCGGAAGTTCATCATGAGTTCTGGTCCCATGATGCCGTCGGGGAAGCCAGGGAAATTTTCCACCTCAGTCGTCAGCATCAACTGGCCGCCAGGCTGGTCACTTGTTGACGATGGCTCACCTTCAATCACAAGTGGCTCAAGGCTCGCTCGGGCGGTGTAGATCGCTGCGGTGAGACCAGCTGGACCTGAGCCGATGATGATGACGCGTTCGCGGGTGGGTTCCATGATTTCTCCAATCCGATGATCTCAAGAATTAGGTGTCGGGTGACCGACGACGACGCATCACAAGGCCGCCAAGAGTCAACATCAACAGGCCTGAGATGAGATAACTCACATACACCGACCGACTGTGGTCAATGCCGGTGTTTCCAGTTGCAAGACTGATGAGCGATTGCAACCCTCGAGTGAACATGATGAGGGCGATTGCAATGAGGGCGACTCCAATGATGAAGCCAATGAGGCCAAAGACGATGCCTCGAACAAGTTTGACAATGTTGTTGGTGACTCGGTCGCGAACTGTCCCAACGACTTGTTCGACACGATCAGCGGTATCGACCGCCCAGTCATCATTGGAGAACGGATTTCCGATCACCCAGTGGACTGTAGTGAAATCTTTGGGCATTCCTCGCCCTGCACAAAGAAATCGGTGCGATTCTTCCCTGGTTGAGTGACACAGGCCCTCGATGAGAGAGCGCCGAGAAACTACTCGTCGCCAAGATCGATCTCGGCAAGAACTTCACAGGTTGCGACATCAATGGCGAGGTATTTGTTGAGCCCCGTCATTCTTGCCACCACGACGATGATCTCGTCGAGTATGACCTCTGCGAGCAGTTCAACATTGTCGATCTCGCAAAATGCTGCGCTCGGAACCGTTGTCGCACCCTGCTCGAGAGCATTGCGGATGAAATTCGGCAACTCGTCGAGACTGATCGATTCCAATTCGTAGACGTCTCCGGCCATTTCCTCCGTCGCTGATTCGGCAACTGTCGCCATGTCGTCTGCCATCAACTCATCTTCGGTATCCGAGAGGTCAGAACTCAGCGCCATGTCGCCAAGTGACTCAGCTTCGGGCGCCGCTTCGACCGCAGATTCCTCCATCGCTGACTCTTCCGCAAACGCAAATTCTTCAGATTCAGATTGCAGATTTTCTTCTGATCGTTCTCGAGTACTTTCTTGGACGGAAAGTTGTGCCGTATCACTCTGACCGCTGCGAAGCTGCAATAGCGCTCCTGCACCGATGGCGACAGTGAGGACGGCGGCTGCAAACTGGAGAACCGTGTGTGATCGGAATCGGCGTCGCGACTCAATGTTGACAACCGGTGCCTGAGATTCGTCGTCGAGGGCTGCGAGCACTGATGCAATGGTGTGATCTCGCTCGGTGTCGTTGACGACCACGTCATTGAGAAGAGCCGAGCGAAGACGCGCGACGACAGCCTCGTCGAGATCGCCATCATCTGGCGTCAACCGGTTGACGTCGTCATCACTCATTGATTGTCTCCGTTGGTTAGACGTTCAACATCATCGTTTCGGTTCCCACGAAGCTGCTCGGCGAGCAGCGCTCGGCCACGAGAAATTCTTGACTTCACCGTTCCCGTCGCCACCCCGGTGAGATCAGCGATCTCTTGGTACTCCAACTCGAGGACATCGCGCAGAACAACCGCCCGGGCGAATTCGACGGGCACCGCGTCAAGTGCTTCACGAATGTCGGCTCGTACGTCACTCCACTCCATACCTGTGGTGATGTCGACATCGTCGACGGGTTCAGCGTCAGTCCCGTCGGTGTTAGTGAGTGTCGTGGTTGTTGGCCGCCGACGCTGCCGACGAAGTTCATCGAGGCAGGTCGTGGTCGCAACCCGATGGCACCAGGTACCGAATGCAGATTTCCCTTCAAACGAGGAAAGGCCTCGAGCGATTCGCAGAAGGGCCTCTTGGGTTTGGTCTTCGGCTGCGGTCCGCGACCCCATCATCCGCAGGCATACAGCAAACACCCGTTGGTACTGCTCGCCAAGAACCGTGCTGAGTGCATCACGATCACCCTGTTGGGCTCTCTGTAAGAGTTGCGAATCGCTCAGGAGTTCATGAGCCATTGCAGCTCACCGATTCGACCGCGATAAGGATTCGCCGAAGAACATGCATCATCTGGACCGAGCTCTTTCAGCCAGACCGCAAGATGGGTTGAGGCTTCATTCACGGGCACTGCAACCGCGCCCGGATCAACTCCGTAACTCATCGATCCAACCTGAGTCCACGACTCCAGCGACAGCGGAGGTTCCACCGCGTCGGTTCGATAGACCTCGATCTGGAAGGGGGCGTTCAGCGTTTCAAATTCAAGTCGCCCATTTGAAAGTTCGGGAAGTGAGATGACGAGACCGACTCCGGGCTTGGCACCCAAGTACTGATCGCTGTAGCACTCGGTTGACCACGCGGTGTCTCGACTTCCATCGGCAATTGCAAGCGGAGCCTGCGCGTCATTTTCTGATCCGTTGTCTCCATAGGGATCCCAGGCGCGAACGTCGATTGATGTCGAACTCATCACCAGTTGGGTTTCGGGCGACAGAGAGTCTTCTACGTCTTCGAGGATGATGGGGTCATCACTATCTCGTTCGATAGCTGGAGCCGAGGTAACTGCGGGCAACGGCGAGACATTCGATGACGAGTCGGTATCTCGGTTTGACACGATGAGCGCACCGATGAGGAGTACTACCACCGACGCGGCGAGCCCGATCGGCAGCCAAGGTCGACGAACCGGCCGAGCGCTTGCGAGAGACGGATCATCAAACAGTTGAGGTGGCGTGGTTGCTTCAACTGGTGGTGGCGTCACCGTCGTAGTCACACGAGGCAGTCGACCCGATTCACCTGGTCGCACCGGTTGCGTCCGGGGTGCAGGAGGTTCGGTGGGAGTCCCATCAATTTGAGGTGGCGTCGTATCAACGCTCATCAATTCTTGACGCAACTCGCCGCCTGTCGCCGGGCGATGTGCGGGATTCCTCGCAAGCGTCCGGTGAATGAGGTTCACCAAATTGATCGGCAGCGTTGGCCGAAGATGCGCGAGGTCGGTCGGGTCACGCTGCAGACGAGCAAGGGCGGTGTCGGCATCTGATTGGCCAAGGAATGGAACCCGACCAGCGAGACACTCATAAAGAACCAAGGCAAGAGAGTAGAGATCGGCGCGACCGTCAAGTTTGTGACCCCGGACCTGCTCAGGAGAGAGGTACTTAGCGGTACCCATCATGACGTTGTCACTGGTGAGGTCTTCATCAACGCCGTCAAGACCCTTCGCAATTCCGAAGTCGGTGAGCAAAACTCTGCCATCTTCGGTGACGAGGATGTTGCCGGGTTTGACGTCGCGGTGAACGAAGCCCGCAGCGTGGGCAGCATCAAGAGCCGCTGCCACAGACGCACCGATGTGAATGGTGAGTTCGGGCCCAAGACGTTTTTGGCTATCGAGGACTTGACGCAGACTTCGTCCCTCCACCAATTGCATGACGACCGCCTGACGACCGTCATGTTCGAACACGTCGTGGACCGACACGATGTTCGGGTGATTGAGACGCGCCACAGCGATTGCCTCACGGCGGAAACGCTCTGCGACAACGGCATCGGTTGCAAGATTGGATTTCAGCCATTTCACTGCGACCCGGCGATCAAGTTGCTCATCGATCGCCACCCAGACCTCGGCCATCCCACCTTGGCCAATGCGACGGTCAAGGCGATAACGACCAGCGAGCACTTGCGCGTTGTCGAGCTGGTCTTGCGCGCCGTGGGAGTCATCGAAGGAGGTCATGAACAACAGGAACGCTAGTGCCAGAGCCACCCGTGATTTGGGAATCTCAACACACGGTCATCTTTCATGAACCCTCAGACGAGGGCATCTGTGTCTCAACCGGAGTGGCTGCGACCTTGCGTTGGCGCTGTCGACGGAGGTGACTCACCCACCACGAGATCAGAACAAGGATGAGACCAAAGCCGACGAGGCGTCCAAAACCAGACAGCGTCATTGCTTTCGCAACAATTGTGACGCCGCTGACGACAGGTGTTCCGGCGGGAGAGAGCACTTCCACTTCGACATCAAATGAGCCATTTGATCGGGCCTCGACGGGCACTTGAACGCTGCTCACTCCTGGAGGAAGTGTTGTTGCAAGCGGCTCGTCGGGGACAACGAGACGAGGCGCATTGAGACGGATGAGCACCTTCAGAGGTTCAGGCCCGGTGTTTTCGACAACAAGAGGAAGCGGCGTATCACGACCGGTGAGATTGACTGTTCCGCTCATCGGTACTGACACCCACTGTCGAACAGCAGACGTCTCATTAGTGATGACATCGATGGTGTCGACAACATATTGCCCGTTGCCGCGCTGATCGAAGAGATCGTTGATGAGCGCGTTCCACTGCGCCACAGATTCATGATTTTCATTCAGCATTGAACCAGTGTCATCAATGAGCACTTGCAGCGCGTCGGCTGTGAGTCGGCGTTGAGCAAGATCAACTTGTGGCACTGCTGGCGTAACGATCGCCCGCTTGGCGGTGATCTGGTCGGGCAGTTCTGAAACCCGCATGAACTCCACTGTCGGATCGCTCGACAGCAGCCGTTCGATCGCTTGAACGGTCTCAACGTCAGGGATGGTGAGGTCGGGTGCGGAGAACACCACGGAGCGCGCAAGTTCTGGCTGTTCGCGCCGGAGTTGCATGATGCGCGCAACGAAGAGAACAGCTTGGTCTTCTCGCGCGACGTCGGGGCGAGGAGCAATTTCGCCAACCGCTCCTGTGATGATCACCGGCAGAGAAGTGGCCTCGATGGCGAAGAGTCCGTGCTGGGTGTCATCTAAACCGTCATGAGGCGCGCCGCCGGCGTAACTGTCATCAGTCATGATGAGGCGCTCTACGCCCTGAGACTTGAGAAGATCGACACCTTCGGTGGTGATCGCGGACGAGGTGATCGCGTCATCGGCGAGCCACACAGAACGAACCGGCGTCAGCGAAGGAAATGCCGCTTGTAGTGCTGCGTCACCGGCGTCGAGTTCGGAGATAAATCGCTCGTCGAGGCTGGCTGTTCCCGCTGCGAACGGATCGATCGATCGATATGGCAGCGAAAGAACTTCCCCTCCAACTGTTGAGATAAGACGATCAATGTCGCGAGCAGCGACCGCGGTCGGAAGTGTCCCATTCGCAAGCGATTCAGCAAGTTCAGGTGAGAGAGCGACAGAGAGCGGGACCTGGCTATGTGTAAGGAGGTCAACAAGCAACTCAACGTCTTGCGCCGCCCGTGAACCGTCGCTAGCGGGCAGAGAATGATCACCAGGGACAGTCAACTGTGATCGACCAGCAATGTGCGTGGTCATCGCAACCGAGAGGGGCGAAGGGTTTTCTTGTCGCCAGCCGACATCGATGAGTGTGACGTCATGAGCGATCACTGCTGTTCCGCGAATCACTGAAACCGACACCGGAGTGATACCTGTATCGACATATTCGAGGACATCGTCGAGGTGAGCGCGGTAACTCAATCGTTGCTGCAGAGGAACATCGACATTGACGGTGATCTCTTCTGTTGCAGCATCTCTTGTGGCGAACTGGTTGAGAGGCCCACTGATGACGTCGATGACATCACCCGGGTCACCATCGACGACATCGGTGAGCGAGCGCCCATCGAGTGGTCGATGAATCGCAACCCGCAACATGAGTGCCGGTTCTTTGACCCCAGGTACGGCAATGACGATCGGAGCGGGCTCTTCAGTATCTGACGACGAGGTTGTTTCGTTGGCATCTGTGCCCGAAGACGAGTCGGGTTCAACCTGCTCGATCGGGGTAATCGGTGAAGGAACGGTGGTGACAACAGTTGGTTCGGTGATCTCCGGTGCCCGTGTGGTGAGGTCGTACGAGAGTTTGATCGTATTGTCGGCGAAGAATTCTGATGTGGCCAGCCGTAATCCTGATGCTTCTGCGTCTTGGGTGATTGACGCGTCACGTTGAGATGGTTCCGCTGCTGCTGGTGCGACCAACGCAATAAGTCCGAGAGAGGCAATGCAGACCCCGGCACCACATCGAGACACACGCAAGGTCATGACGTTGTACCCACATCAAGTTCTGCGATGGTGAGTCGCTCGGAGAGTTGAGAGAACCCGATCTGTTCGTAGAGCGCTAATGCGTTGTTATTCTGCAGTGAGGTGTTGACGAGGGCGTGATCACAACCGCGTTGGTGCATCCAATGCAAGGCGTCACACGACAGTGAAAATCCGATGCCACGCCCCTGGTGGCGTTGTGCGACGGCAAGGCGCTGTAGGTAGCCGACATTATTGGTGTAACCCGATAGCGCGAACCCAATAACGACATCTTGGTCGTCGCTGCATCGGCGACTGCGCGAATGCAGGGTCGCTCGTTGTGTCTCGCGCAACGCCTCACGGTGTTGTCCCCATTTCGGACCGAACGCATCAAGGTCAACGGCTTCAGCGTTGCGAAGGTGTCGCCGGCGAAGATGCCGTAACTCACCTTTTGGCCTCACTTGTGGAAGTGGGGCTGCAAAGTCGAACCTCAGCAATGCGAGTTCGTCGATGACATGAAACCCATGCGAGATGACCCGTTCAGCGGAGGTTGCACGAAGTGCACCGGTGCGAATCTTCCGCACCCCCTTTGACGACGCCCGATCGATGAGTGATACGAGTTCGTCAGTGTTGATATCGATCGTGTGGTCGGCCTGCACCAACATGGCGATCGTTGGGTCAAAAGGCCACTCGTTGAGATGCAGGGTTGGCGATGTCGAGGCCATAGTGAACGCGTGTCGACGATGTCCGTCGTCAACAGGTTGGGAGCGCTCGGGTTGCATCGTCTTTGACGGTAGCCGCCATCGGTGACTTTCTGGCGACGGTGTCGGCGGTAGCCTCGCATGGGTGATCCCTGCCCGGTTTGAACCCGTGCTTCAAGAACTTTCGCCACTGGCGGAGCGTTTTAGAAGCGCGGGCCATCGTCTATATGTCGTTGGCGGCACGGTGAGAGATTTGCTGCTCGGCGATGAATCATTCAGGGTATCTGACGACATCGACCTCACGACGTCTGCTCGTCCGGACGAAATCCATGCGTGTCTCGACGGGTGGGCTGATGCAGTCTGGAATCAGGGCGAGAAGTTCGGCACTGTGGGGGCGCGACTCGGAGATCGAGTACTTGAGATCACCACCTTTCGCGCCGAGTCATACACCGACGATTCCCGGAAACCACACGTCGTATACGCCGATGATGTCGAGACCGATCTCTCTCGACGAGATTTCACGGTCAACGCAATGGCTCTCGAATTGACGAATGACACACCGACACTCGTCGACCCTCATAACGGTGCTGTTGACCTGTTGCAGAGAGTGCTTCGGACACCGTTGTCACCGCAGGAGAGTTTTAGTGATGACCCGTTACGAATGCTTCGAGCGGCTCGATTCATTACCAAGTTAGAACTCGTTCCTGAAGAGGGGTTGCTCGCTGCGGTCACTGAGATGGCGCCGAGACTTGAGATCGTTTCAGCCGAGCGCATTCGCGACGAATTCGAAAAGATCATCTGCACTTCCCACCCGACGGCGGGGCTGTGGTTTCTTGTTGAGACCGGGCTTGCAGAACTCTTCTTGCCGGAACTTCCGGCAATGCGGTTAGAGCACGACCCGATTCATCGGCACAAGGATGTGTTGACGCATACGTTCGCAGTTGTCGAGAACGTTCGGCCACACGATGAACTCGACGAAGCGTTGTGCAATTTTGATTTCCGTATTGTTCGGCTGGCTGCCCTGTTCCACGACATTGGGAAGCCTCGTACGCGTGGGTTCCAAAAAGGCAAAGGCACCACCTTCCACCATCACGATGTGGTCGGCGCAAAGATGACGAGAAAACGCTTGAGTGCATTGCGATTTTCAAATGACGATGTTGAGGCGATCACAGAACTCGTTGCCCTTCATCTGCGCTTTCACACCTACCGCCTCGGTTGGAGCGACTCGGCGGTGCGCCGATACGTGAGAGACGCCGGTGACTTGCTGAATGAACTCAATGTGCTGACCCGTTGCGATTGCACGACTCGCAACGAGAAAAAAGCTCGCACGCTGTCGAAGCGAATGGATGAACTCGAAGAACGCATCGCTGAACTCGCAGCAGAAGAGGAATTGGAGGCACTTCGGCCTGAACTCGATGGTAAACGGGTCATGGAGCATCTCGGTCTCACACCCGGCCCTGAGATTGGTAAGGCGCTCGCGTTCTTGATGGAAATCCGCCTCGAAGAGGGCCTCATTGGGGAAGAAGCGCTGTTGAAGCGGCTCGATGAGTGGTACGCCCTACAGCAATGATCCGGTTCCTGCAATCGTGTGATCACTAGCGTCTAAGTGTGGACGTAGGTTCGTTCTCGACTATCGCAACCCCGGTCGCAGTTGGCGTTGGCGTCATTGTGATCGGTGTGCTGCTGCTCGTTCGGGAGCGTCGTGGCTCGTCACCGGTAACAACTTCTGAGGGTCCAACTATTGGACTCTCGCAAACCAAGAACGAACCGCAACTCACACATAACTCAACTGCCCGAGCCCTACTCGACGCCCTTGACGAGGCGGTGCTGCACGTCGATCATGCCGGTGTCATCATCGAGGCAAACCGTGCGGGCGGCGACCTTCTTTCTTGCCCGGTGAGTTCAATCGTTGGCTCGTCATTCGACGATTGGCTTGACGGTGCAGATCGTGGAGCTCTAGAGCCATGGATTTCACGTCTTCCGCAGGATGTGTCGGAGGGTCATGGTGGACCGCACTCGGCGGTCGAAGTCTCGGTAACGACCAGTGATGGTCGAACGGTGCCGATAGAGGTGACGGTGCAGCGACCTGACGACACCGGACCGATTTTGGTCAGATTGACCGATCGCGACGAGGTCGCTGGCCATCGGCGGGCACTTGACGAGGCACGCCATCGCTTTCATCAGGCCTTTCACTCGGCACCAACTGGCATGGTGCTTGTTCGTCTTGATGACGGACGAATCGTTGAGGCAAACGAGTCGCTGGCAACGATGCTGCAGCGTTCATCTGAAGAACTTGTTGGTCGAACGCTCCGGGAGATCACCCACCCCGATGACGTTCGGGCGGCACAAACGCATCGGGCTCAACTCGAACTCGGCGTGATCGATTCGTATCTCATCGATCAGCGCTTCCGACGGCGCGATGGGGCCTACCTCACCACCCGAACCAGAGTTTCCGTCTCTGAAGACGACGGCATCTTGTTTGCGATTCACCACATCGAAGATGTCACTGAGGAGCGACGTACTGCTGAGCAACTCACTCATGCCGCCCGACATGACGAACTCACCGGGCTTGCGAATCGTTCGTACTTCATGCAGGTACTTGAACAACGCCTCACCGGGTCTCGTCCCGGGCTTGTGGGGCTTTTGTTTATCGACCTTGACCATTTCAAAGTGGTGAACGACAGCCTTGGTCATGCTCGAGGTGACGAACTTCTTCGACAGGTCGCCCAGCGCCTCGAGGGGGCGGTACGCGAAGGTGATCTTCTCGCTCGCTTTGGTGGCGACGAATTTGTCGTGGTTTTAGATGGTCGAGGTGGTCCAGTTGATGCTGCAACCGCAGCAGAGCGTTTGCGGGCTGCTGTCCACCCGGTGGTGACCGTTGACGATCACGAATTTTTTGTGACGGTGAGCATCGGCTGGTCAACAAACCATGATGCCGGAATGTCGCCCGATGAAATGTTGCGGGACGCCGACGCAGCGATGTATCGAGCGAAAAGTCGCGGACGCGATTGCGTTGAGGCCTTTCAGGTGGGGAGCCGCGAGTCCGGAATGCAGGCACTCCGAACCGTGGGCGAACTACGCCGAGGTGTCGAACGCGGTGAAATCGTGCCGTATTTTCAGCCAATTGTCGAGCTACAGAGCGGACGCATCGTCGGATTCGAAGTCGTTGCACGCTGGCTGCATCCAGATCGAGGGCTCTTACCGCCGGGGGAGTTCCTCCCGTTTGCAGAAGAGTCAGGACTATTGGTGTCACTTGGCGCGTCGATGATGCGAAATTCGCTGTCGCAGATGGCGCGCTGGCGCGCAGCAGGACATTCATTTGCGAACGGTTCGGTCGCAGTGAATGTGGGAAGCCGTCAACTTGTCGACAGTTCGTTTTTGCCGACGGTGGTCGAGATTCTCGACGAGACCGGTGTTGACCCTGATTCGGTCTGGTTCGAGATCACCGAGTCGGCGTTGCTCGCAGACGCCCGCGCAGCAACGTCGACGTTGAGGGAAATTCGAGGGCTGGGTATCCACCTCAGTGTTGACGATTTCGGCACGGGGTACTCATCATTGACGTATCTCAAGCGCTTCCCGGTCGAAGCGATCAAGATCGATCGCAGTTTTGTGAGCGGTCTCGGTATTGAGGACGAAGATTCAACGATTGTTGAAGCCGTTATCCAGTTGGGAAGGGCATTGGGTCTTACGGTCGTGGCGGAGGGCGTGGAAAGCCCTCTGCAATTACAGCGGTTACGAGACCTCAACTGTGATCGAGGCCAGGGTTACCTGTTCGGTCGCCCGAGACCGGCAAATCTCATCGAAACCGAGCTCGCAAGTAATTGAGCGTCACCAAGCGACGGGCTGAGTAACGACCGCTATTGTCATGGCATGTCGGTTGTCGGCTCATTTTCGGTTGGCGCAATGCGCGGCTCGACCGATGGCGGCGGGGTTGTCGATCACCGCCTTGCTCGCCGAATGCTGATCAATCAAGTGCGCATTGGGCGTCTGCGCCGAGATGAGGTGTGTGATGCCCACCCTGAGCTCATCCGTGCCGCAGCAAACGTCGGAACCGAAACCGAAGCGGTATGTCCAATCTGTGAAGAGGACAATCTTCGCTTGGTGACATACGTATTCGGTCATCGCTTGCCGGCCCACGGTCGGTGCGTGTCGTCGTCAAAAGAATTGCGTGAACTGTCGGTGACGGGAAGAGATTTGCGGGCATATGTGGTCGAGGCGTGCTGTGGCTGCCGATGGCATCATCTGCTTCGCGTTGTTCCGGTGTGATGACCCGGCGCTTCGCGCAGATCGCAGTCGTAGTGGTGGCAGCCCTGGTAGCCGCGTGCGGAGCCGTATCAACTGACGATCGTTCGGTGGATATGTCGTCTGGCCCGGTCGGGTTTCCTCGCCAGGTACTGCTGGTGAGTTCACATGAAGTTGAGGCATCAGGTTCCCCGCCGCTCGAGCGATGCGTGTGGGTCGCATCGACCGCTGAGCAGAGACGTCAGGGTCTCATGAACGTGGATTCCATGGGTGATGCTGACGGAATGGTGTTCGTTTACGACCAGCCAACCTCAGGGGCGTTTTGGATGAAAGACACGTTTCTTCCATTGTCGATCGCGTTTTTTGGTGGTGATGGCTCGTTCATCGATGCTCTCGATATGTCGCCGTGTATGTCAGAGAGCGACTCGGACTGTCGGCGCTATCCGACTCCGTCGAATTATCTGCTCGCGCTTGAGGTGCAGCAAGGCGAGCTTCAGCGGTTTGGCGTTGGCGAGGGAAGCACTGTTGCACTGAATGACCGGAGTTGTTCGGCGTCGACAATGGAGGAGTGACACACCCCTCATACAAGATGACGCGTATGTCAAAGTTGGTGCCGTTAGCGATAGCGTCTTCCTTTCCATATCCACCCTGCTCCATCTCATCGGCTGCTGCTGATGCACTGGGGCCAACGGTCACACAAGGTGGCCACGTCCGAAGGGAGTTAACTAGCACATGAATCGTGCCTATGAACTCATGGTGATCGTCGATGGCGATGTCGAAGATCCAGCGGCTCAGTCCTGGGTTAAGACCGTCTCCGATGGCATCACGTCAGCCGGAGGTTCCCTCCACGGCAAGCCTGATTGGTGGGGCAAGCGTGCTTTTGCTTACCCAATCAATAAGAAAGAATCGGGGTACTACCTCGTTGTCGAGTGTGTCGCACCAGCAGGTGCTCTCGATGAACTTGAGCGTTCCCTCCGTCTCGCAGACGACATCGTCCGCCACAAGCTCATCCGTCTTCCCGAGGCTGAAGCAGAGCGTCGCGGTATGACCGGAGCAGCTGCCTAAGAGCAGCGTACGAAGGGAGTCCCAGATGGCAACAAACACCATCACTCTGATTGGCAACCTCACCCGAGATCCTGAACTTCGATACACCACTGGTGGCCGTGGCGTTGCAAGCTTTGGCCTCGCGGTCAATCGTCGTTATCAGGTCAACGGCGAGTGGCAAGAACAAGTGTCCTATTTCAACGTCGTCTGTTGGGGTGATCTCGGTGAAAATGCTGCAGCCACCCTCACCAAGGGCAATCGCTGCATCGTTGCAGGTCGCATGGAACAACGCGACTACGAGACCAACGCAGGCGAGAAGCGCACCGTCTTTGAAGTAGTGGCCGACGAAATCGGACCAAGCCTTCGCTGGGCGACCGCCCAGGTGGAGCGCACCGAGCGTTCAGGTGGCTTTGGGGGCGGAGGCGCTCCAAGCCAATCTCCACAAGCAGCACCTGACCCGGTGTACGGCGACGAAGAGCCGTTCTGATTTCACATAAACATTCGTAGTTTCATCACATTTGTCCAGGAGGACCAAGAACAATGGCGAAAAGCCCAGCCCGCGGACAGCGCGCACGAGATGCCGCTCCCCGCAAATTTAAGAAAAAGACCAGCCCTCTCGTTATCGAGAAAGTTGAGTATGTCGACTACAAAGACGTCGACCTGCTCTCACGTTTCATGAGTGATCGCGGCAAGATCCGCGGTCAGCGCATCAACGGCAACGACGTTCAGCAGCAGCGCGAGGTGGCAAACGCCATCAAGATCGCACGCGAAATGGGGCTGTTGCCGTATGCCCGTCGAGTTGCGTCGGCTTCCCGTGGACGTCCATCGCGTGACGGCGGCCGCCCACGCAATGACGACAACGCAGTCGAGACTAATGACACCAATGAGACCGAAATCGATGAGACGGAAAACGATGAGGTGATGGAAGATCAGGTAGAAGACCAGGTTGAGGCCACCAACGATGACACCACCGATGACGGAGAGGAGGCCTGAGATGAAGGTCATTCTTCGCGATGACATGCAAGACCTTGGCAAGCGCGGCGACATTGTCGACGTTGCCGATGGGTACGCCCGCAACTATCTCCTTCCAAAAGGCAAGGCGATGGTTGCAACACCTGGTGCAGTAGAGCAGGCCGCGAAAATGCGCCGTGCCCGTGACCTTCGTGACGCAAGCGATCGAGAGGCGGCAACAACCGTTGCGTCGACGCTCGTCCCGATGGTGTTCACCATTGAGGCCCGGGTTGGCAGTGAAGGCAAGTTGTTCGGCTCGGTGACTGCAGCTGATATCGCTGATGCGGTTGAGGCACAGTCGTCGGTTGCGATCGATCGTCGCAAAATTGAGATCGCCGATCAGATTAAGACAGCTGGACAGCACGTCGTTACCGCATCGCTTCACCCCGAGGTGTCGTTTCCGATCACCGTTGAGGTCGTTGCCTCGTAAGTCTCGGAGACACTCGTTATGTGAATACAGCCGGCCTGGTTTCATATTGGGCCGGCTGTGTTGTCTTTACTGCTAAAACTACGGGTCAGGGAGAAGTTGTCCCCATGTTTATCCACAAAATAATCCACATGGTTTTCCACAGAGTTGTACCCCTTTCTTCCCACAGGCTCGACGTGAGAGAGTAGAGACCTCATGACCGACGACGCCCCGTTCTCACCACTACCACCCGACGAATCTGCTCCAGAGTCGGCCTTTGACAGCGCGCCGTCGCGTGGAAACTCAGGGCGTGGCAATGATCGAGGAAGTCGCCGGCGTTCGGGTTCGGCGGGAAGGGTTCCCCCTCACAATCTTGAAGCTGAAGAATCTGTACTCGGTGCGCTGCTGCTCTCTCGAGAAGCGATCGGAACGGTCTCTGAGCTCGGGCTTGTGCCTGACGATTTCTACCGACCGGCGCACCGGCATATTTACGATGCGGTGCGCTCTCTCTACGCAAGTGCCGGACCGGTCGACGTCGTGACCGTCGCTGATGAACTGCGGCGAGCTGGGCTCCTCGACGAAATCGGCGGATCAGAAAGCCTGCACGAACTGCAGAACATGACGCCTGCGGTTTCAAGCGTTGGGCACTACGCAAAGATTGTGCAAGACACGGCGCTACTGCGCCGACTCATTTTTGTCGCCGGCGATATCGCAGAGCTCGCCTACGGAGAGCCAGACGACGTTGCGCAGGCACTCGACGCAGCCGAAACCCGCGTGTTTGAGATTGCAGAAGATCGGGTTGCCGATACCACGCGCAGCCTCGATGATTTGCTGCCCGAAATTTTCCAACAACTTGAAGACACCTTTCACCGCGGTGACGTTGTCACTGGCGTGCAAACCGGCTTCGTCGACATCGACGAGTTGCTCTCAGGGTTGCAGCCAAGTGCGCTCTACATCGTTGGTGCGCGACCGGCGATGGGTAAGAGTGCGTTCGGTCTCAACATTGCGTCGCATGTTGCAATGAATTCTGGGGCGCCTGTGCTCGTGTTCTCACTCGAGATGGGTCACACCGAACTTTCGCATCGAATTCTTTCTTCTGAAGCTCGTGTCGACTCGATGAAGATGCGCAAGGGCAACCTGCAAGATACCGATTGGACGAAAATCGGAAAGGCCATCGGCCGCCTTGAGGTTCCGATGTTTCTCGATGACAACCCTCGTGTCACCGTGATGGAAATACGGGCGAAGGCACGTCGAATCAAAGCTCGTTATGGAGCACTCGGATTAATCGTCATCGACTACATCCAGCTCATGACCTCGGGAAGTTTTGCCGAGAACCGACAGCTAGAGGTGTCGGAGATCAGCCGAAACCTAAAGATCCTCGCCCGTGAACTTGAAGTGCCAATCATTGCGCTGAGCCAGCTGAGTCGCCGTCTCGAAGAGCGTTCCGATAAGCGTCCGATGTTGTCCGATCTTCGTGAGTCGGGATCACTCGAACAAGACGCCGACGTCGTCATGTTTTTGTATCGCGATGAGGTCTACAACCCGGAAACAAACGATCGCGCCAGCGCTGAAGTCATCGTTGCGAAGCATCGCGCCGGGCCGATCGGAACGAGGAAACTCGTGTGGCTTGGGCAATACACCCGATTTGAGAATGCCGCCCGAGGTGGTGTCTAACTAACTGCTCGATGCAGGCATACTCGTCTGGTGACAAAAGACCATGCAGTACAGATGCAAGGAGTCGTCAAGCGATTTGGCGACACCCTCGCACTCGATGGGGTTGACCTCGCAGTACCAGCGGGAGCGGTATATGGGCTCCTCGGCCCGAACGGAGCGGGCAAGACAACATCGGTCAAAGTGCTCACGACCTTGATTCGGCCAGACGCCGGCACAGCCACCATTGACGGCATTGATGTCGTGAAAAACCCTGACGATGTTCGTCGCCGAATCGGGCTCACCGGGCAGTACGCCGCTGTCGATGAGCGTCTCACCGCCCGCGAAAACCTTGTGTACATCGGTCGACTTTTTCACCTCGGCACAGCAGAGGCGCGTGTGCGCGCCGGCGAGCTCCTCGGTCGATTCGACCTTGCCGATTCTGCAGATCGTGTGGTGAAGGGTTTCTCGGGAGGCATGCGCCGCCGGCTTGATATCGCAATGAGCCTCATAGCGAATCCGTCAGTGCTGTTCCTTGACGAACCGACCACTGGCCTCGACCCACGAAGCCGTCTTGGCATGTGGGATGTCATTGAAGATCTTGCAGCCGATGGAACCACCGTGCTGCTCACGACCCAATACCTCGAAGAAGCTGATCGGCTCGCCGAGCAGATCGTCGTGATCGATCAGGGCCGGGTCATTGCTGAAGGAACTCCAGATGAACTCAAATCTCGGACGGGTGGAGCACGACTCCAGGTCTCGATTGCACGCGCCGAAAACCGAGAGCTTGCGATGTCAGTGTTGACCCCGCTGTGCACAGGTCGCGTTGAAGTGCGTGACGACCGAACCTTCGAAGCACCAATTACGGCCGGTGACCGAGTTGTACCAAGCGTCATTCGCGCACTCGATGATGCTGGCGTCGACGTGCTCGATGTCGTTGTTCGTCGGCCATCGCTCGATGATGTCTTCCTTGCCTTGACCGGACACGTTGCATCGGCAGAGGAGGCAACATCATGAATCGGCTTCAGGCAACTCTCCACGACTCATTCGTTGAGGCCGAACGTCACCTTCGTGTGATTCCTCGCAATATCGAATTGCTGATCTTTGCGACGATCCAGCCGATTATGTTTCTTGCGCTGTTCGCATATGTGTTTGGCGGGTCGATCTCGATTCCCGGGTTTGATAACTACGACCAGTTCCTCATGCCAGGAATTTTCAGCCAGTCCCTTGTCTTCGGGTCAGCGTTCACCTCGATTGGTCTCGCAGAAGATCTTTCGAAAGGCCTTGTCGACCGTTTGCGTTCACTGCCGATGAGCCGTTCGGCAGTCATCATCGGTCGCACGGTGAGCGACCTCGTGCGCAACCTTCTCACGTTTGGTGTGATGCTCGTAGCCGCATTCTTGCTCGGTTTTCGGTTTGGAGGTTCGGTCGCCGATGCGGTGCTTGCTACCGGTTTACTCGTGCTGTTTTCGTATGCGTTGAGCTGGGTACAGGCGCTGATTGGGCTTGCGGTCTCATCGGTCGAGGCTGCGAACTCGGCCGGATTCATTTGGATGTTTCCGTTGACGTTCGTGTCGTCAGCGTTCGTTGACCCATCGACGATGCCGGGATGGCTAGAGGCGGTAGCGAATGCGAACCCGTTCACCGTGGTGACCAACGCAGCGCGGTCGCTCTATAACGGGCTTCCTGTCGGAAATGACGCCTGGCTTTCGCTCGCCTGGTCGGTTGGCCTCATCGCTGTGTTTTCAATGATTGCGACTCGAAAGTTTTCGCGTTCGACATCTTCATAGCGAGCGCAACATCGGTTAGCTCAACAGTTCTGTCGCCCGATCGCGCAGTTCGGTCAACCTGATCTTCACCCCGTTCGGCCCATCAGTGATGGGAAATTCATCAAGCGATACGACCCTTACCGGCACTTTGTAGCGGGCAAGTCGACTGCGGCAATGCTCGATGACCTCGTCTTCACTGATGGTGGCACCCTCTTCGGGAATCACGAATGCCACTGGCCGCGACCCGGTCTCAAGACCAACGGCTACGACTTGGGCATCGGCAACTCCTGGAGCACTGCACAGTGCTTCAGCGATTTCTGCCGGCGCAACAAGAAATCCTCCCAGTCGAAGAATGTCGCCGAGTCGTGAGATGTAGTGGAAGGTTCGGTCGTCATCCATCTCGGCGAGGTCGCCTGTTTTAAACCACACGACACCGCCGTCATCAGTCACCATGTATTGGGCGGTGAGTTCGTCGTCGACGGCGTCACCACCCTCTTGGAGGTAGCCGGCGAAGAGACTTGGCCCACGAAGTTGAAGTTCGCCATCAACAACTCGTGCTGAGGCTCGAGGCGACACGAGCATGCCACCCGCACGAGACCTTCCGTCGCTATCGAGTTGTGGGTCGCGGAGCGAAAAGAGAGCTTGCACCTCACTCATTCCGTAAAGCCCGGTCAGGGTTGCACCCTTTGCTTCCGCTCGGGAGACGATGTCACTCAACGACGTGTTGAACTGGGCGTATCCGCTGATGCGGAGATGAGAGAGATCAGCGTCGGCGAGTAAGAGCCGATGGAACATGTCATCGCTTCCGTTCATCGCAGTGATCTGCTCACGGTGGGTGAGCGCTGAGGTCCCATCAACAGAGAACTGATTGACGACGACTCGGGCGCCAGAGGCAACCGCCGCGATGAGGCTGCTGAGGCCAAAGGTTCCACACAACGGGAGTGCCATCAGAATGGTGTCGGCCTCCGAGTATCCAAAATGATCGACGATGTCAACGGTGTGTTCAATCACCGAGCGTTGATGATGCAAGACCATCTTTGGTTTCGATGTTGTACCCGACGTCGTGAAGATGATGAACGGAAGATCTTGCGCATCTGCACACACATCGGGCTCGACATCGCCGTGATGAGAGAGCTGTGGATGGCGGGCTCCTGATCGAGCGACAAGGTCATCAACTTCGACTTGCGAATACTTCGTGTTCACCGCGACGATGACGATTCCTCCAAGCGCTGCCGCAAGAAGTAACTCAAGCGCTTCGATGTCATTTCCGCGGTGTAAGGCCAGTCGATCTCCTCGAGCAAAACCTTGAGCTCGTAGTTGACCGAGGCGCTGTTCGGCACGACGAACAAGTTCTTTACTTTCAATCTCTTCTCCGTTGTCGAAGACGAGAACAGCATCAGACATCGAGAACAGATCTGCCACGTTCTGAAAAGTTGTTTCGCGAATGGATGCCATACTGCAGTGTCGCACGGCAGACTGTTGAGATGTTCCTCGGAGAGGACCTCATTGCGTGGTTGCTGCTCGCGCTTGGTGGCGCGTTGTGCATCGGAAACCTGCTCGCGCTCGTTCGACCACCGACACCACCAGCAGGCTCGGTCGAAGCATTGACCGACGGCCCGCCTCCTCGACCTCCACTGTTTCGCAGCTTGTTCTACGCAGTGCTCGGTTTTATTGCCTCAGTGTGGTCACTTGCCACTCTGATCTCCGGGTAGTTCACCATGGCGTCAAAACC
>Ga0181594_10000249_pt1 | contig 46991 bp, 43 predicted proteins | sample 071ome_18_FD_145603 | JGI IMG/M metagenome (GOLD analysis project Ga0181594, IMG submission 145603) | Coastal salt marsh microbial communities from the Groves Creek Marsh, Skidaway Island, Georgia - 071413BT metaG (spades assembly) | ecosystem: Environmental > Aquatic > Marine > Intertidal zone...
GTTGCTCAAGAGTGGTCGAACGTGGTCCAAGCAATCGAGACTGCGAATACCGTCGTTCCTGACGACCCGGACAGCATCCAACGTGTTGCTGCCGCCGCGTACCAAAGCGAAGCTTCTGCACTCACGATCCGTGAGTGGGCGATGGCATCATGCGACGTCGACCTAGGTCCAGTTACGACCTTGGTTCCGCATGATGCTCCTGAGCCTGCAACGCCGGTCGGCGCAGCAGACTAAACGTCAGACGATTTCACCTCGACGCAGGATCACGTTGTCGCAAAGGCCATATTCTTTGGCCTGCTCAGCGGTAAACCAACGGTCGCGTTCGGAGTCTTCTTGAATCTGCTCGAGGGGTTGCCCTGAATGCTCTGCAATGAGTTGAGCCATACGAAGCTTGGTGTACGCAAGCTGCTCAGCCTGAATCGCAATATCGGCGGCCTGACCACGAAGACCCGCCAACGGCTGATGCATCATGATGCGAGCATTCGGAAGGCTGTAACGCTTACCAGCAGCTCCCGCCGTCAGCAAGAACTGGCCCATCGAGGCGGCAAGGCCGAGGCAGACAGTTGCCACATCACAAGAAACGAACTGCATCGTGTCGTAAATTGCCATGCCTGCAGTCACCGATCCGCCGGGCGAATTGATGTACAACCAAATATCACTGTTTGGATCTTCGCCCTCGAGATACAGCAATTGTGCGCAAAGCTGATTCGCAATCTCATCGTTCACGTCAGAACCGAGCAGAACAACACGGTTCTTCAGCAGTCGATTAAACACATCACTTCGCGGGTCGATGCCGCCCTCTAGTGCGGATGGGCTTGGATGAACGTTGTCGCCGGACATGGGGCTAAGGCTACCCCCACTTGCGCTCAGGCTCAGCGTGCAGCTCCGGAAAGCAGGACAACAATTGGCCGATCATCAAGCGTGCCGGCGGCGCTCTCACCAAGGGCTCCAGCTACGCCGGCGGTTCCTGTCGCCGACGTCGGAGGTCCTGATGTATTCACCAGCTCGTGAGCGTGGACAATCTCTGATTCAGTAGCGACGACAGATCGGCCCGAAGATCGCTCAATGGCACGCCCAATGCTGATCCAGTCATACGTTTCATCGTCGAGAATTCCGTCGGCCAACGAGTGAGGTGACTCCCACGGCTGCATGAGTTCGGCCCAATGGAGTTCTGGAGCATCAACCCCAGATGCCGCTTGCAACGCGCGATGGAGAGGAGCGCAGCCCTCGGCTTGCACGACAACAAGTGAGACATCATCACCGAGACCAAGCGAAAGCGATGTTGCGAGGGCACCTCCCCCGACCTGAACAAACACCGCCTGCGGGGCTACCTCAACGTCGTTCAACTGATCGTGAAGCTCCCAGCCAATGGTTCGACCACCATCGAGGCACCACGCATTTGCCGGACCCTGAACGCTGAAGGGGATCGCCCCCTGCGACACCGCCTCTCTAAACGCACTCATGGTGGGATCGCCTGCGGCGCCGGCGACTCGTTCGCAACGGTTGACCTCAGCGCCAAGGGCATCAAGACCACTACCGAAGGCGTCGTCCATCCATGTCGGAACAAACACTCGCAACGGCCATTCTTGCGAACTCGCAACCGTCGCAGCAGCGAGCGCCGCATTCCCACACGACGAGATCGCAAGTGGTGGCCGCTCGGTCAGCATGCCGAGGTGTTCAGCAGCGATGAGGTGCAACATGATGCCAACAAGGTGGCGAGATTTATGAGATCCGCTTACTCCGACCGTCTCATTTTTCGCCCACACCGAACGACCAATGACATCGCTCAGCCCATCGTGCGGTTGAAGAGGGGTGACGCTGAATTGCCCTGCAACCGACCGCGCAAGACCCACGGTCTCATCATCGGACATGCCGTTCGCCCGGGCGAATGCCCACCACCCCATTCGTTCGCGATAGCGAACAAACGGATTACTCTCCCCTCGATCGATCTCAATCGTCGGTGGTGCCCCGTTGTCGACAAATTCGAGCACATGAAACGGATCGACCTCTGTTGCTCGAGGGCATGTCCACGACAATGGACGTGAGATTTCGATCTCTTCCCCGCACACCACGCATTGAAGACCGACCACCATGATCGCTGTTTACGCAGATGCGACGCGTTCGTTGAACTCAGAGATCATCGAGTCCCACACGCCGACATATCGACGGAGGTTCCGCCAGAACGACTGGTGACGACGCTCTTCGAAGAGTTCAAACGGCGTTCCTTGTTGCTCAACCCAGGTGTAGTAACCCAAGTTGAAGACTCGGCGACGATCGGCCTCGGTCATCTCAATCATGTGTTCGGTTGACACATTGGCGAGATGCTCGCCATAAATAGCAGCGGCATCAGCCTCAGATAGCTCGCCGCCAAACCTTGTTGACAGCGTTTTCGCCCGCTCACTCGGGTAGAGCGCCCCGCCATCTGTCGCCACCGTGATGAGCGCGTCGTTCTCGCCGAGGTCGAGCATGCGAGCGGTCTTGATCGCAGCCAACGTGTTGCAAATTGCTGAGAAACCAAAGTGAGAGAGAGCATCGATAGTTGCTTCGTCAATGCCATGCCGATCAGCCAACAGCCGGCGTCCTGCATCGGTGTTGAACAGCACATCAAGATCATCGGTTGAGCGGTCGCTAATCGCCACCACCACGTCGGAATTCATGACGTTATGAATGAGCGGAATGTGTTTGTCACCAATGCCCTGAATGTTGTGCTCGCCGTAACCGTTCTCCAGCATTGTTGGGCACTCAAGCGCCTCTACCGCAACGATTTTGGTTCCGTATTCATCCTTGAGACGATCACCGGCTGCAATGGTGCCGGCAGACCCTGTCGCTGAGGTGAACGCTGCGAGGTTGAGGTCGCGCCCGCTGCTGAGTTGCACGTGCTCGAAGACATGAGCAAGCGCTCGACCAGTAACGGTGTAATGGCCGAGATGATTTCCGAACTCTGAGAACTGGTTGAGCACGAAGTTCTCAGGGTCGAGGGCAAGCTCGTTGCAGGCGTCGTAAATCTCTTTGACATTCGACTCGGTTCCATGGGTGCGAATGACATCCTCAGCTGGGTTCTCACACCACTTATCGAGCCAGTCAAAACGCTCTTGGCTCATGCCCTCAGGAAGAATTGCGACACCGCGGCTCGCCATGATGCGGCTAATTGCAATACCCCCCCGGGCGTAGTTGCCAGTCGACGGCCAGATTGCCCGGTGACGGGTCGGGTCGAATTGACCGGTGACGACGCGTGGCGCAAGACATGAGTACGCGGCGAGCACCTTGTGAGCGGTGATCATCGGGAAACGATCGCCGAAGACAACGATGATCGGGCTCTCAACTCCGGTGAGTTCTTTGGTCAACACAACGTGATTAGGTACCGACACCCGGTTCCCCGCGAGGTCGTTATACCAGTGCACCCGCCACAGATTGCGAGGGTCTGCGCCCTGCGGATCAGCATCACCGACGAGGCCCTCATCAACGGTGGACGGGTCAGCCAACTGTGCGAACGTCGGCAACACAATGCCTCGTTCTGCGAAACGGCGGACCGAATTTTCAAGCGCTGCCTCATCGACCAGTCGATCAGCAAGCCCAAATTGGTTTTCCAGTGCGTTAGTGATGTCGGTATCTACTGCGGTCACTCCCCCAGTCTTACACCGATCACCACCCGTCGTCACCTCGCCCACAAGTGATCTTGTCGAAATGCTCTACCGTTAACGCATGACCACTCGACCACACCTTCGTGTTGGAGCGTGCTACGACTTCCGAAATCCAACGGATTCGCCACTTTCGTGGCCTCAACTGTACGGCGCAGTCCTCGACCAAATTGCGTGGCTCGACGAACTTGGGTTCGATCTCGTGTGGTTCACCGAACACCATTTCGTCGACGACGGTTACCTGCCATCGTGGATTCCTGTGGCGGGAGCGGTCGCCTCACGCACGAGTCGCATACGAATTTCATCAGACATCACCCTGATGCCTTTCCAAGAACCACTTCGACTCGCAGAAGACCTCGCCGTGCTCGACAACATCTCGAACGGGCGAATGGAGATCGGAGTCGGCATGGGCTACGCCCTTCACGAATTTCACGGATTCAATATTCCGCGCGCTCAGCGTGTCTCACGGACCGAAGAAGGAGTCGAAATTCTCCAACGGGCGTTCTCTGGAGATCGTTTCTCGTACGAAGGTAAACGCTTCACGTACAACGATGTCCGAGTGACACCAACCCCCGTGCAAGAAGGAGGCCCTCCAATCTGGATGGCGGCGATGGGAACACCAGGCGCCGAGCGTGCTGCACGTCTCGGGCTTCACCTGCTCCCCCAGGGCGCAGCTGATCAAGTGCTCGACCCGTGGCGGGAGGCAACTCGTGCACGCGGCGACGATCCCTCAGCTCGTCGTGTTGGCATCATCAGACCGTGGCTTGTTACCGATGATCGAGATCGAGACTGGCCCCCAATCCGGGCAGCCGAGCGATACAAAGCTGGAATTTATGCCGACTGGCTCACGTCGTCGGGTGACAACGTGTCGCTCCAGCTCACCGGCAACGCCGATCCCATACCGCAGACCTGGATTATCGGCGACGAAGACAAGGTCTTCGACGAAATGTGTCAGTTCATCGATGCCTTCGGCATCACCGATGTTGTGACCTGGGGGTGCCCTCCAGGTTTTGATCCCGAGCAGATGAACGAAAGCTTTGAACGATTTGCCACCGGGGTTCTTCCACGACTTCGGGAGCGCTACTGAGAGGAGTTGACTCCGTTGCTCGGAATGTGACCTCACACGGGCGAAAACTTCCGCAAAGATAGAGGCATGAAACGCATCTTTCGCATGTCATCTGCGGCATCGATCATTGCCGTTACCGCCGCATGTTCATCATCTCTCACGCTCACCAACGAGCCCGCCGCCACGCTTGGCTCACCTCAAACCTCCATCGTCGATGCTGATCCATCGACATCTGTGCAGCCAACAGAATCGTCAACACCAACCAACGACACTGCCGATAGCTCCGATGACGTGTCGTCAGAAACTGCTGAGTCCACGTCGACGACCGCTCCAGATGCAAGCGCCACGTCGACCACGACGACCGTCGAGCCGGTGGACCCGGTTGAACCAGAATTGAGTCCAGAACTCATCGCAGCCCGCGACGAGCTGCAATCTCAATATGCGAGTTCACGTCTCTACGGCCCAATCAGCACCGAACGGTGTGGAGTTCGAGCCGGAATTCTCATCGGCCCCGAACAGTGGGGCCCGCTCGAAAATGCGGAGGACCAGCGGATACCCGAAGCAGCAATGTTCAACTTGGTTGATGGCGAATGGGTGCGCACCGACCACATCAGCTACCAAAACGCCGTGAGCAACGGCATCGCTGCGGGAGCGTTCACTCAACTCTCGTTCATCTCTGTCTCCGGCTATGACGAGCCGCTGCTCGTGCGTGCCGAAAGCACAAACGATGGCAACTATGAGACGGTCAAGAAGCTTGACTCGAACTGCCGTTGGTGGGACCGTCCCGTCATCACGCTCTGCGGGGTCAATCGCATCGCCGCCAACATCACCGATTCTGGCTCGATGAACATGGCATACCAATCGCTCTACAACGACAATCCGTGGCCATGTGAGCCATCAGGGTCAATTCCTATTCAGTGGAACCCGGAATTTCAGATGATCGAACCAGCGGTGAGCGGAGCCAATTGGTGTGCCGCATACGTGCCGGACACCGAGGTCGAATATCCACTTGCGCCTTGTGTTGTCGGCGACAGGGTGACGGCTATCCAAAACGGCCTCGCCGCAGCCGGATTCAGTGTCGATGCCGATGGATATTTTGGGCCGGGCACGATGCGCACCGTCATGCGCTATCAACAACTTCAAGGTCTTGATATCACCGGTGTTGTCTCTGAAGAGCTTGCCCTTCAACTCACTGCCGATAACGGCAGTGATGGCGAGTGAACCAACGCTGGTAACTCTCAGTACGCTGTCACCCACATGCGGGCGTGGCGGAATTGGCAGACGCGCAGGATTTAGGTTCCTGTTCTTCGGAGTGTGGGTTCAAGTCCCACCGCCCGTACTACCTCAGCGGTCGTGTGGTCACAGTTGAGAAGCACATCTCATCGTCTGAACCGTATGACCACAGCACATAGGCGGGCTCAAGATTTGGGTCGCGTCGTGAACGTTCCCACGTGCATTCGAAACGGAGTACATCACCGGTTTGCAACTCGATCGTCTCAACCGGTCGATATGAGTACTGCCAGTCGTAGTCCCAATCTGGGATATCCAGCAAGATCATTTCTCGGTCGGTGTCAGGGTTAAGCGTCATTCGATACTGGGCCCCGAGGTCGTGCATGTGTCCGAGCACCGACACAATCTCACCGGGTTCCTGAACAACTCGGTCGCATGAACTCCATGCCACACCGTCGTTCATATGAGCGAATGCAGCCGGCGTCACGCCGCAGCCCAAATTGATGAGGTCGGCGGGTAACAGTCCGTACTCTTCGCGCATGGCCTCCGCAACCACCTCCCGGTCGCAAAGCGGTCCCTCTTCGTCGGTTGAACACGGGATTTCTGCCGGGGTGAGATAGCGATTAATTGAAATCGGTTCGAGATCTGATGTCGCCGGCTCGATGTCAATCTCTAGCCATGACGCATCAGGGTCAACTGCGATTTCGTAGTGATAGTGAACTTGGATGACGAAGAAGTCTCCGGGTTCGATCGTGAGACCGGTTCCCTCTGGATACTCGAGTGGCAATTGCCCAGGGGCCCATCCGACGAGAAACGTATCTTCGGCAAGACCGGTACCGCCGTAACATTCCCATCCACTACCGGGGTCGTCAAGGTCTCGCTGTTGAGCGGCCTCTGCTTGTGAAGCAGGCACCAGATAACCGATTGCGTGGTGCACAACCTCAGTCTGATCGGGCATGAACTGCAGACTTCGGAGCCACGACGTGCGCTCAATCTCGGGGTAGTACACGAGGCATCGATAATCATCGAACCGGCCGCTCTCGTTGTCATACGGCTCAGTCGGCGGCACCACAAGGTCAGGGTCTTCAATTCTGACGCTTCTGCCTCCGATTACGGGAGTCGTCGGATCGACGTCGAGAACTGCCCCGTTATCAATCCATTCGATAATCGGCGCAAGAGCCTCCTCCTCGATTGCGAACGAGTTCTTATAAGCGACGCCGAGATTGCTCGCAGGCCACGGAGGCATGTAGCCCGACAGCAACGCTGCCCTGATGAACTGAGCATTTTCTGAGACGTCTCGAGCTTCGGAAAGATTCCAGTGGACCGATCCCGGTCCGCCGGGATTGTGACAACTCCCGCAGTTATTGCTCATTACCGGAGCGACAGCCGAGGAGAATGTCGCCTCCACCACAACATCGTCGCTGTCGGTGTCATCGGTCTCGATGTCGTCAGTTACTGCATCACTTTCAGATGTCAGCGGAGGACTCGTCGTCGTGGATGTCTCCGAGTCAGATTGAGAGCTCGCCGGTGCATCCGTCGTTGTCGAGCCGCTCTCCCCTGCTTCTGGGGTTGACGGTGAGGTTTCATCGACACCTTCAGCGACGGTCGTCACCGATGGAGCATCGACGGCAACCGGTTCGGTCTGAGACGCTGAACACCCAGCGATCGCAACCGCTACAAACGCAACGACTGCTCGCTGAGCAATGTTCGACGTCATTGAACAGTGACTGTCGTCAGAGACGCTCGATGATGGTGACGTTTGCTTGGCCGCCACCCTCACACATCGTCTGGAGGCCATATCGGCCGTTGGTGCGCTCGAGTTCGTTAAGCAGCGTCACCATCAGACGGGCACCGGTTGCACCAAGAGGGTGACCGAGAGCGATTGCGCCACCACTCGGGTTGACCTTTGCAGGGTCAGCACCAATTTCTTTCAACCATGCCATTGGTACTGGGGCGAATGCTTCGTTGATTTCGACGACATCGATGTCGTCAATGCTCAATCCGGTGCGCTCGAGTGCGCGGCGTGTCGCGGGAATCGGAGCCGACAGCATCATGATCGGATCATCTGCGAGCACCGTCATGTGGTGGATACGAGCCCGAGGTGTCAGCCCATGGCGTTCAACTGCCTCTTCGCTTGCGACCAGCAGCGCAGCTGAGCCATCAGAGATCTGGCTCGCTACTGCGGCAGTGATTCGACCACCCTCACGCAATGTTGCGAGTGACTGCATTTTCTCGATATTTGGTTCACGTGGACCCTCGTCGTAATCGAGGCCATTGAGCGGCACGATCTCGTTATCAAAACGCCCCTCTTCACGTGCCCGAATCGCACGTTCGTGTGATTCAACGGCGAAGGCTTCCATCTCTTCCCGAGTGAGATTCCAGTGCTCTGCCATGAGTTCTGCTCCATGGAACTGGCTCACCTCGGTGCCGCCGAACCGTGAGTGCCAACCCTCTGCTCCGGTGAAGGGGTCGAATTCAGGGTCATCCTTGCCAGCCTGTGCTCCTGCGGTGATGGGCACCATCGACATGTTCTCAACGCCGCCCGCAACGACGATGTCCATCGTTCCTGACATAACGGCCTGAGCTCCGAACTGCACGGCTTGTTGGGCTGAACCGCATTGGCGGTCGATGGTGACACCGGGAACATGCATCGGAAGTCCGGCGGTCAGCCACGATGTACGAGCGATACAACCGGATTGTTCCCAGATTGAGTTCACGTTGCCGAACACCACATCGTCAACCGCTTCTGGATCAACGCCAGAGCGTTCAACAAGATGCTTAATCGAGTGTGCGCCGAGATCTGCGGGGTGAACAGTAGAAAGGGCTCCTCCACGTCGGCCGACGGGCGAGCGAACTGCGTCAACGATGAATGCTTCAGTCATATAGGTCACGGTACATCGGTGACCGCCTCCCGACATCATCCGACAGCATCGATTCGTGGCAGGCTTTCTTAATGCACATCGACGCAATTCCAACGCCTGCTGCGGTCGTTGATGCCTCGGCACTCTCGCGGAACCTGCAATCGATGGCAGCACGGCTTCCGGGCTCATCATTGAGGCCACATGTGAAGGCACATAAATGCACCAAGCTCGCTGCACAACAAGTTGCACACGGGCATCATTCCTTCACCTGCGCAACGCCTCGAGAGGTCATTGGGATGATCGTCGCTGGCGTCGGTGACGATCTCTTGCTTGCGAACTCTGTGCTGGACGTTGATCGCCTCACCGCGGTGGCGACTGCAGCGGAATCTGCTGGTGTGATTGCACGAGTTGCAGTTGACTCGGTTGACACCATCGAAGCGGCTCATCTTGCCGGTATTCGAGACGTCATCATTGATGTTGACGTCGGAATGCCACGCTGTGGGGCACGGCCTGACCAGGCTGGCCAACTCGCTGACGTCGCACGGCAACGCGGACTTTCGGTGTCGGGCGTGATGGGATATGAGGGGCACCTACAAATGGTGAACGACCGGAGTGAGGCGAAGGAACGAGTCGCAGAAGCGATGGCCTTACTTCGAGCAGCCCATGATGATGTAGGCGGTGACATTGTGTCGACCGGGGGAACCGGCACTCACGATCTCCATGTCATCGGTCTCGACCACCCCACTGGGGTGACCGATGTTCAGGCGGGCTCGTATGTGATGGTCGACACCCAGTACGCAACGCTCGACCAAGGATTTGAGCAGGCACTCACCATCGCCGGCACGGTGATTGCACATCACGGTTCGCGATATGTCATCGATGTTGGTCTCAAGGCACTCGGAATGGATCATGGCGACCCGAGCATCGATGATTGCAAGATCTGGTTCTGTTCAGATGAACACACCACGTTCAGTAGTTCTGAGCGCACATTTCACGTCGGTGAACGGGTGCATGTGCGCCCGGCGCATGTTGACCCAACGATTGCTCGCCACGAAGAACTCTGGATTGTCGACAATGGCGAGGTCATCGATCGTTGGCCGATCGACCTGCGCCACTGGTGAACTTCACCCCTCGGTCGACGAATGAAGCGCTAACGCCCCGGCAAGGGCAGAAAACGCTCGCGCCCGATGAGACATCACGTTCTTCTCATCTGCCGACATCTGAGCGAATGACCGCCCATCGCCATCATCTGGGATAAAGATCGAGTCATAACCAAAACCGGCATCGCCCATTTCAGCCTCGGCGATGTGACCCTCGCAGACACCTTCGACAACGATCTCGTCACCGTTCGGCCACACCACCATGACGACAGTTCTGAAACGTGCAGTTCGGAGGTGCTGCTCAACACCGCTCATGTCGTCGAGCAATTTGCAACGGTTATCAGCGTAGGTTGCATTCTCACCAGCGAATCGAGCCGCATAGATTCCAGGAGCACCACCGAGGGCGTCAACCTCAAGCCCGGTGTCATCAGCAACAGCTGCGAGACCACTCGCATCACATACCGCGACGGCCTTGAGCCGAGCATTTCCGGTGAGCGAGTCAGCGTCTTCAATCACTTCCCCAAGTGATGTTGGCCGTGGCTCCATCTCGGCAATACCGGTCAGCAACTGTTCTATTTCAGCAACCTTGTCAGGGTTCGCTGAGGCGCAGACGAGCCGAAGTTGACAAGCTGTCATGAACGAGGTGGCGGCGGCGACGAAATGAGTTCGTCTTGCAGATCAGCAATCGAGGCGAGCCCGGATTCTGCGAGCACGAGCATTGAGTCGAGTTCGCTGCGAGTGAACGCCATTCCTTCTGCGGTGCCCTGCACCTCAACAAATCGAGCTTGGCCACCGACGCCAGCGGGGCGAAGCATCACGACGTTCATATCGACCTCGGCCCGAGAATCTTCGACGTAGGGAAGGTCGAGTACGGGGACACCGTCGACAATGCCAACCGAGATTGCGGCACACGTGGAGTGCAGCGGATGTGACGCGATGAGACCTTGCTGCACTCGTCGAGTGAGCGCATCGTGAAGGGCCAAATATCCCCCGCAGATCGACGCTGTTCGCGTTCCTCCGTCGGCTTGAATCACATCACAGTCGACAACCACTTGGCGTTCGCCGAGCAACGACATATCGCACGCGGCCCGAAGTGCTCGTGCGATGAGCCGCTGGATTTCGACCGTGCGTCCAGACTGCTTTCCTTTTGCCGCTTCGCGATCAACACGCTCTGGCGACGACCCGGGGAGCATCGAATATTCAGCGGTGACCCATCCTGTTCCTCGCCCTTTCATCCACCGAGGGACATCCTCATCGATCGATGCGGTACAGAGCACCTTCGTGCGTCCGACGGTTACAAGACACGAACCGTCTGACATTTCAGTGAAATCACGTTCGAATGTGATTGGACGTAGTTCGTCTGACGATCGGCCATCAGGTCGCGACATTGATTCTCTTCCTCTCGAGTAGTCGTGCCTCTTCAGGCTACGTGCTCAACGCTCCCAGTGTTCTGCTGCGACGAGGTCTGCGCCGAACAGTGCTGATCCAAGGTCACGAAACGTGTCGACATCACCGCTCGACAGAAACCGACGGGTTCCGACCGCACCGGGTTCGCGAAGAAGAAGCAGTTCGCGTAGCCGTTCGCTCACCTCGAACGCAGTTTCATCCGCTGACGACACAAGCACCACGTCTGGGCCCATGACCTCTCCAATCGTCCTCGCAAGGAACGGGTAGTGGGTGCAGCCCAACAGCAATGTGTCGACCTTGGCTTCAGTCAATGGAGCCAGTAAGCGCTCGGCAAGCACCATGACTTCATCGCCACTCAATTGACCACGTTCAACGAACTCAACAAAACCTGGACAGGCCGCGCTCGACAGTTCAATGCCAACATCGGTCTGTTGTGCCGCCCGTTCAAACGCCTGCACGTACGCCCCTGACGAAATCGTGCCGACGGTTCCGATCACTCCGACTCGGCCGGCTCGGGAGGCTCGAACAACAGCTGAAGCTCCAGGTGTGACGACATCAAAGATCGGCACGTCGAGCTCGTTTCGCAAGTCGTCGAGTCCGGCCGCAGTTGCAGTGTTGCAAGCAACAACGATGGCTTTCACGTTGAAATCATCGACGAGAGAGTGAGCGAGCTCACTGGCATATCCGCGTACATCATCGAGTGGCTTAGACCCGTAGGGATACCGACCGGTGTCGCCGATGTAGACATAGTCCTCAGCCGGAAGGAGATCGATGAGAGCTCGAGCAACGGTGAGACCCCCGAAACCCGAGTCGAAGATCCCGATTGGCTGGTCCACGGACGTAACGCTACTGACGACTTGCTTCTGAATGTGGTCAAGCTCGGCCCAGCCACTCACCTCAAAGGAGGTCGCTGAAGTTACTCAGGCTCAATCATCGACAATGTCTGTCGAGCCATCGTCGGTGTAATCCAGCGACTGAATGGGCTCTATCGCAGAAGTGACGATGCCGGCAAGGTTCGCCACAATGCGCTTCCAGTAGCGGTGCAAGACCGCCCGAGGCACCGCCCAGTGACCGGGTTCATCAGACCGCATGTAGTCATGAATCTTCTGCTCGCACTCTCGATTCATTTCCATGGAGCGATCGAGGAACTGCCGAGCGGAGTCGACGTCAAGCGAAACAAGGATGTCAGCAGCGTCTACATACATTTGCGAAATTGTTTGTCTGCGAGTCAAAAAATCTTCGATGTCGGGAGCACCTGACAACGAAATTCCGTCTTCAGCGAGATCAAGAATGTTCTTCGCCTGATCACCAATTCGCTCAATTTTCTTCAGCAACAGCGTGTAGCCCATCACCACACCGATGTCGTCCCCACCGTGCACCGCAATATGGACGACGAGTTCCGACCTCAACCGTTGTTCGGCGGCATTGATTCGATCGTCCGTTGCACGAATGTCAGAGCTCACCGCGGATGCATCTGCTCCGGCAAGAAGTGCTGTCGATGCAAGGTCGAACGAGTGACGGGCGTCGCCGAGCATTAGCACGGTCTCATGGGAAATTCGGTCGAGCGGTGACTCCCCTTTTTTAAAGAACGACAAGACCATGAGATCCCCCTATCAACGGAATATTGCGATGACTAGTAACGGAATAATGACAAAGACAGAGACGACCCAACCAACCGCAAGGCTCCGACGCTTCACTGCGAGTTCGGCAAGAAGTTCGGCACAACGAATTGGAAGTGGTCGCAAGAACGGAATGCCGTACAACACAACGATTCCCAACACGTTAAACCACGTGTGAACAAGCGCAATGGTGAGCGCATCTGAACCACTTGCGGCGAGCGCAGCGAGTAAGGCAGTGATCGTTGTACCAACGTTTGCTCCGAGCGTCACCGGGTAGATATTGCGAAGCGAGATCACGCCAGCGGCCGCCATCGGAATGAGGATCGATGTCGTGATGCTCGATGACTGCACCGAAATGGTGACGAGCATGCCAATCACCATTGCGACAAGACCGCCACCGCGCCCGAGTACCCGGTTCATGGATGCTTCAAGTCGTTCGGCGATGAGCGCCTTCATATTTTTTGTGACCGCAATCAAGGAGACCACGACGACAATGATTCCGATGACCACCATGGAGACGCCAAGTGATGTTTCCTCAAGAGAGGCCTGTTTGAGCCCATCTTTGAGCCAACCGACAGGGTGTTTTACCCACGCCTTGATCGGACTCTTCCACTCTGAACCACCGGAGCCAGTGAGAATCTCAGCAGTGCGAGACGCAAGCCAAGAAATTCTCCCGGTGAGAAGTTCGAAGGGAAGCAAAATGGTGACGGCCATCAAGTTGAAGAAGTCGTGGACGGTGGCTGCGGAAAGAGCTCGCCTGAACTCCTGAGATTGGCGCACATGACCTAACGACACAAGAGTGTTGGTCACCGTGGTGCCAATGTTTGCGCCCATGATCATCGGGACCGCTTGGTCGAGGCCGAGCGCTCCCGACGCAACAAGTCCGACGATGAGAGAAGTACTCGCCGAAGATGACTGAACGAGCACGGTGCCGACGACACCGATGAAGAGTCCGACGATCGGGTTTGACACGCTCGAGAACAGCCGTTCTTGGGTGTCTGCACCCATCACCTTGATGCCAGATTCGAGCGATGAAACGCCTACAAGAAACAGATAGATGATGGCGAGAACAAGAAGTCCACGAAACCAGCGGGGAAGCGTTAGGGGGGCCGTTGATGACACTTTGCGAAACAGTAGTCGAACGTCGACCGCCCGGTTCTACCACCCTCGGCGTCTAGAAGTAAATGATTTTTTCGGCCGCTGCTTCGGCTGCATCGAGGTCATCGGTGTAGGCGCCGGTGGAGAGGTATTTCCACCCTCCATCGCACACGATGAACACGATGACGCCTGACTCGATCGATGATGCAACCTTTGCTGCACCAGCGAGCGACGCTCCCGATGAAATTCCAGCGAAGATGCCCGCCTCGTTGACCAAGCGGCGAGTCCATTCGATCGATTCGCGGGGGCGAACCACTCGCTTGCGATCGAGCAATTCAAAGCCATTCCAGTTTTCAAAGACCGGAGGGATATACCCCTCGTCGATATTTCTCAACCCTTCGACATTTTCGCCGAGCGGCGGCTCTACTGCGACGATCTGGATATCTGGGTCGCGTTCTTTGAGAAAACGTCCGGTTCCCATGAGGGTGCCCGAGGTGCCGAGGCCAGCAACAAAATGGGTGATGTCTGGAACATCCCGCCAGATTTCAGGTCCGGTCGTCTCGTAGTGGGTGCGAGGGTTTGCGTCGTTGCCGTACTGGTACACCATGCACCACTCTGGATGTGCTTCGGCCATTTCAGTGGCACGGCGAACAGCTCCGTTTGAGCCTTCGCCACCCGGGGTGAGGATGACCTCTGCGCCCATAATTTGGAGCATCTGGCGGCGCTCAACCGACACCGATTCTGGAAGCAAAATCTTGATCGGGTAGCCCTTCAAACGGGCGATTGCGGCAAGAGCGATGCCGGTGTTTCCTGAGGACGGCTCGATGATGGTCTGCCCGGGGGTGAGACGGCCGTCTTTCTCTGCTGCCTCGATCATTGCCTTTGCGATGCGGTCTTTCACCGATCCGAACGGGTTCTGCATCTCGAGTTTCGCGATGAGGCGAACATCCGGGTTCGGCGATAGATGCGACACGTCAACATTTGGCGTGTTGCCAATGAGGTCGAGCACGCCGAGGTTGCCAACGGCTGCTCCAGACGCCAAATTCGCCGTCATTACGGGGTTCATGACTCTTGTAACCTCACGGATCAAGAGTGTATTCCGATAAATCTGATTCGGCTAGTCGGCTTTTACATTTTGTTGCGCGAGCAACGGCGATTGAACCGCGTTTACGACCCCATCACGGCTGATATGTGCCGAAGACGTCACGGAGTGCATCGCTCACTTCGCCGAGCGTTGCGCCCGCCAATAACGCATCTTTCATCGGGTACAGCACATTGTCGGTTCCCCGGGCCGCAGCGGTTACCGCCTCGAGTCCGGCTCGAACCGCACTCTCGTCACGGTCAGCCTTGAACGCGGCAAGACGGGCTTTCTGTGCCGGCTCTAAAGCAGGGTCAATCGGGAACACATCCGGCTCGGGTTCGTGGTCAATCGTGAACCGGTTGAGCCCGACGATTACTCGCTCATCATCGTCAATCGACTTCGTGTACTCATATGCCGATTGCTCGATCTCGTCTTGCTGGAAATGAGCCTCAATCGCTTCAACCGCGCCCCCCATCTCATCGATTCGCTGGATGTACTCCCAGGTGAGCCGCTCGACCTCATCGGTGAGCGACTCGACGAGGTACGAACCAGCGAGGGGGTCAGGCGTTTCGGTGATACCCGATTCGTAGCCGATGATCTGCTGCGTGCGAAGCGCGAGGCGAGCCGCATCTTCGGTCGGCAGCGAAAGTGCCTCATCGAAGCCGTTGGTGTGAAGCGATTGCGTGCCGCCCATCACCGCCGCCATCGCCTGCACCGCAACTCGCACCACATTGTTGACCGGCTGTTGCGCCGTCAACGTTGACCCACCGGTCTGCGTGTGGAATCGCAGCATCGCTGAGCGAGGATCTTTTGCTCCGAATCGTTCGGTCATGATCTTGTGCCAGATTCGACGGCTCGCCCGGAACTTTGCGACTTCCTCGAAGAAGTCGTTATGGCCGTTCCAGAAGAACGACAAGCGGGGGGCGAAGTCATCGACATCAAGACCGGCGTCAACAGCTGCCTGTACGTAGGCAATGGCATTCGCCAGGGTAAATGCGATTTCTTGAACCGCAGTCGAGCCAGCCTCTCGAATGTGGTAGCCCGAGATCGAGATCGTGTTCCACTTCGGGATGTGCTCTGAGCAGTAACCGAAGATGTCGGTGATGATGCGCATCGATGGTTTCGGTGGATACACATACGTTCCTCGAGCGATGTATTCCTTTAAGAGGTCGTTCTGAATCGTTCCTGAAATCTGCTCCGATGAGACGCCTTGCTCTTCCGCAACGATTTGGTACATCAGCAACAAAATCGCCGCAGTCGAGTTGATCGTCATCGACGTCGACACTTTGTCGAGTGGGATATCTGCGAGCAGGGTTCGCATGTCATCAAGCGAGTCGATGGCGACACCAACCTTGCCCACTTCACCTTCTGCTCGAGAGTGGTCTGAGTCGTAACCCATTTGGGTCGGCAAGTCGAAGGCACAACTCAGACCGGTCTGGCCGGCTGCGAGCAAAAACTTGAATCGCTCGTTTGTGCTTGCGGCGTCTCCAAAGCCGGAGTACTGACGCATCGTCCACAAACGACCCCGGTACATCGACGGGTAGACACCACGGGTGAATGGAGCCTCACCTGGAAGACCCAACTGCTCTGAAGGGTCCCATCCGTTAAGTGACTCAGCCGTATACAGCGGAGCAATTTCGATGCCGGAGTCGGTGGTACGAACGTCGTCTGCCATGCGTACAGCGTAGGGCGAGAACCCTCTCGAGCGTTTAGGCAGACGCGATGATGGCGATCTCCATCAGCCACTCCGGTCGGGCGAGAGCAGGCACCGTGACGAGTGTCGATGCAGCTCGATGGTCGCCAAGAACACGGTCTCGGGTCGCCATCACTCCCGCTAACGGTTGTCCGACGACGGCATACGTCGTTACCGACACGATGTTGTCGGCCGACATTTCAGCATCGCTCAACATCGCAGAAATGTTGGCCCACACGACCTCGGCTTGCTCATCAATCGCCTCGGGTACCGAGCCATCAGGACGTGTCGGCACGACCCCGGAGGTGTGCAACCATCGAGTCGCATCTGTCGTCAACACCGCATGCACGTACTGTGCGGCAGGAGGGGCAATCTCGCTGGGCTGAATCTGACGGTGGGTCACCATGTACGAATCGTGCCAGAGTTCAGCACTGCGACACTAGATCGAGTGTCAATTTGTGACTATCGTGCGGATATGGCCATCACCGACAAGCCGATCATCGCATTCCATCCCGAGACCTTCGACGACCTCGAAGAAGAGCGCGCTCACCGCAAAGCAAAACTCGCCGGTGCGTTGAGAGTCTTCGGACGCCTTGGCTTTGGCGAAGGCGTCGCCGGGCATATGACCGCCCGTGACCCCATCTTGACGGATCACTTCTGGGTCAACCCGTTCGGCAAGAGCTTCCGCCACATGAAGGCAAGCGATCTTTTGCTGGTCAACCACGACGGCGATGTTGTCGTTGGCGATATGCCTCTCAACCGGGCTGCCTTTGTGTTGCACTCCGCAGTGCACAAGGCCCGCCCCGAAGTCATTGCCGCTGCGCACACCCATTCGACGTACGGCAAGGCCTTCTCTGCGCTCGGCATTCCTCTCGCGCCAATCACACAAGACTCCTGCGCGTTTTACGGCGACCATCACGTCATCTCAGAACAAGGTGGCAAAGTTGTTCTCGAAATCGAAGCTGGCGAAGAATTTGCCGCGAAGTTCCAGACTGGCAAGGCAGCGATTCACCAGAATCATGGCCTGTTTACCGTCGGCACCACCGTTGACGAGGCAGCGTTCTGGTTCATCACGATGGAGCGGAACTGCCAGGTGCAGCTCGCAGCGATGGCTGCCGGAGACCCGATTGAGGTTCGTGACGAGTACGCCCGCTACACCTTCGAGCAGACGGGCTCACATCTCGCCGGTTGGTTTAGCTTCCAACCATTGTGGCAAGAAATTTGCGCCACAGATCCTGACCTCTTCGATTAAGACTCACATCTCAGGTGCAACCGCGCAGAGTTCCCGCGGAGGGACTCTTCATCGTCTCTGCGATCTCGCAGTACATCGGCGCTGCGATCGCAATTTCGGTCTTTGATCAGGTTGCCCCACAATCGGTGGGGTGGCTCCGTGTGGTCGGTGCGACCGTTGCACTCTGGCTGATCGCTCGCCCCCGGCTCGGGCAATGGCGTGGTCGCAAGCTCCGCGGCGCCGCAGTATTTGGCATCGCAACCGCCGCAATGAACACATTTTTCTATCTCGGCATCGCACGGATCGATCTCGGAAAAAGTGTCGCAATCGAGTTCATCGGACCGATCGCCGTCGCTGCGTTCGCAACTCGGTCGCTCCGAAATGCGATTGCTCTCGGATGTGCAATCACCGGTGTACTCGTACTCGGCGGGGTGGAAATCGGCGGCGAGCCCGCTGGGGTTGCGTTTATTCTCGCCTCCTCGGCATGTTGGGCTGCGTATATCGTGGTTGGCTCGCGAGTCGCAGTGTCGAGCAGCGGAGTCGACGGGCTAGCCGTTGGTCTCGCTATTGGCTCTCTCGCTCTCGTGCCGATCGGCGCCCCATGGAGCGGACCTGTGTGGGGTGCCCCGCTCCTTCTGCTCGCCTGCTTAGTAACCGGAGTCTTTTCAAATGCGATTGGCTACGGCATCGATCAGTATGTGTTGCGAGAAGTGAGCGTTCGAAGATTTTCCGTCTTGCTCGCAATGCTTCCGGTAACGGCGGTCATCGTCGGATGGGTTGCGCTCAGCCAACAGCCGAGCGCTCTTGATCTCCTCGGTATTATCGCCGTGCTCATCGGCGTCAGCGTGCAGGAGCGCGATACCGCTCAGCCTGTCGATCCGGTGGTTCAGGTTGCGTGAGACCGCTCAGTGATCTTCGAGCCAAGGAGCGCAAAGACCGTCGAGATCGCGAACGACAATGCGATCACGGTTCTCCCATGTCACCGGATTTGATGGATCAGGGCGCAGATTGAAGGTACGGAACTCCATCTCGGTCGTGTCAACCGAAAGAATTCGACCGATCAGCGCATCACCAAGACCGAGAATGACCTTGATGGTTTCGAGGGCCTGAATTGAACCGATGATGCCTGGGAGCACTCCGAGCACCCCGGCCTCGGCACACGACGGGGCGAGTTCGGCAGGCGGAGGTTCTGGAACCATGTCTCGATAGGTCGGGCCCTCGGTCGGATGGAACACGCTCACCATTCCCTCAAAGCGGAAAATCGAGCCATGAACCACAGGAATACCGAGCTTCACGCTCGCATCGTTCAACACATAGCGCGAGGGGAAGTTGTCGGCGCCATCGACGATGACGTCGTAACCAGAGATGATGTCGACAATGTTCTCCGCTGAAAGTCGCGTGTCGTAGGTAACAACGTTCACGTCAGGGTTCAACAGCGTGAGCGTCTTCTTTGCCGAATCAACCTTGCGGTCTCCTACACGGTCGATGTTGTGAAGAATCTGGCGCTGCAGGTTCGACTCATCGACGTCATCCATGTCAACGATGCCGATCGTTCCGACACCGGCGGCCGCAAGATAGAGAGCGGCTGGTGAACCCAGTCCGCCAGCTCCGAGCATGAGGACTTTCGCGTCGAGCAATTTCTGCTGGCCTTCAACCCCAACTTCTGGCAGCAGGAGGTGCCGCTTGTAGCGATTCTGTTGCTCTGGGCTCAGGCTGGCGGGTTGACGCCACGGACGGCCTTCATCTTTCCAGCGGCCAAAGCCACCATCCATCGACGCGACCTGCTCGTATCCAAGTTCTTGCATGGTCTTTGCGGCAAACGCAGAGCGAACACCGCCTGCGCAGTAGATGACGACCGGAAGCGATTTGTCAACAATGCGGTTTTCGATCTGCGCCTCAAGATGGCCCCGAGGAATATGGATCACTCCCTCAAGAGCACCCTCTTCGTATTCGTCGGGTTCGCGGACGTCAAGGATGAGATGGCCAGCGGCAATGCGCTCGGCAGCCTCATCTGTGCTGATCTCAACAATCTCAGATTTCGCAGAACTGAGGAGGTCTCTAAACGTGGCCATAACTAAATCTTACTGATTTAGTCGGGTATTGCTACTTGGAGCAAATAATTGAGGAAGAATCTCTCCAATCGACCCTCGAACAACAACATCGGCAATGTCGTCCATCTCGGTTGGCTCGGCATTCACGATGACCACTTTCGCCCCCCTCGATTTCGCAAGCGGCACACAATTTGCCACCGGATACACACTCAACGTCGACCCAATCGCCACCAACACATCTGCTTGCTCGCTCACCTTCATCGCCCGCTCGATCACCTCGGGTATCAATGACTGACCAAAACTGATGGTGTCGCTCTTCACAATGCCGCCACACAGTTCACACGCTGGGTCAGGTTCACCATCGCGCACGCGCTGCAACATCTCTTCCATCAAACGACGATCACCGCACTCCCAGCAACGCGAGTACCAAATAGTTCCATGCACCTCGATGACGAGATCAGGATCAACCCCAGCCCGCTGGTGAAGGCCATCAATATTTTGCGTGACCAATGCATGCAGCCGTCCGGAGCGCTCAAGATCGACCACTGCGAGGTGCCCGCGGTTTGGTTCGGCTGTCCAGGCTGATGCCTCGAGTCGTGATTGCCAGGCTGCTCGCCGCACCTCTGGCTCTGCGAGGTAGTACGAAATGTTGCTTGCTTTTTCCGCCGCAGGGTTCTTCGTCCACACCCCATTGGGGCCGCGGAAATCAGGAATTCCCGAATCAGTCGAGATACCTGCGCCGGTGAGCACGACAATTCGTTGAGCTTCACCGACAAGTTCGCACGCAAACTCAAGTTGTCCGGGATCGACTGCATCCATATCTCTAGTGTGACGCACACTTCAGCAACGAGCGAACTGGCAGACCATCACACGAGCCCACTCCCCCATGCCAGCCACCACCACCCACGACATTGTCACTTTTCAACCATGGACTATGCCGCCAGGCCGAGACGTTGGACATGACCCAAGAAGTGCATATGTCGAACGCTTTTGGCTCAGCACACTTGGGCCGTCAGCGACATGGATCATCCGTCGTATCGCCGACCACCTTGATGACTCACCTGACGGGGCTGCCGTCAACCTCAACGATCTTGCGCAATCGGTTGGTCTTAGTTTCGCTCGAGGAGTTGACTCGCCATTCGGTAAAGCACTGCACCGATGCTCGATGTTCAACCTCATTCGGCCAAACGGCAGCGGATACGACGTGAAGCGGCGTATTCCTGATCTCACCACCCGGCAACTCGACCGTATGCATCAACGACTACGGCGAGACCATGACGAATGGATTCAGCGAACATGGACGACCGATGTCTCAGCGATCGAGCATCAACTCGTCAGCGCCGGCGTCGACCGGCGGGTTGCCGCAATTGCAGCAGAGAACGTGATTACGCCGACCAGTTCGTGACCGCATCGATGAGCAGCCGCGTTCCGAAGCCAGTAGCGCCCTTCGAGCGCCATGACTCATCACCATCGACTTTCATCGGACCGGCAATGTCGAGGTGAGCCCACGGCACATCAGCAGTGAACTCCGACAGGAAGATTGCCGCGGTGATGCAGCCGGCATACGGACCGCCAATATTTCGCATGTCGGCCACATTTGAGTCAAGAAGCTTCCGATAACGAGCCTTCTCGAGCGGCATCTCCCAAATCGGTTCGCCCGTCGCCTCAGCGCTCTCTGTGAGTTGCTCGACAACTTTTGAGCCCGTGCCGAGCACCGCAGCAATATCGGGCCCCAACGCAGCCATCGCTGCTCCGGTGAGCGTTGCGATATCGATAATTGCCTCGGGCTTATCTTCCACCGCAAGAGACAGGCCGTCAGCCAAGATGAGCCGGCCTTCTGCGTCAGTGTTGTGCACCTCAACGGTCTTGCCATTGCGCATCGTCAACACGTCGCCAAGCTTCATCGCTGAACCCGATGGCATGTTGTCAGTGCACACGATGTAGCCCGTTACCTGATTGCGGCAACGCAAATCTTTGAGTGCGGTCATCGTCGACAGCACTGCAGCCGCACCCGACATATCCATTTTCATCACAACATGGAATGCATCGCTTGGCTTCAAGCTGATACCACCCGAGTCGTACATCACTCCCTTACCAACGAGTGCTACATGGCCCCGTGGATTTCGCGGAGAGTACGTGAGCCTCATCAGTCGTGGCGGCTCCACACTTCCCTTATTCACTCCGAGGAGTCCACCGCAACCCATCTCTTCGAGGTCGTTCTCATCAAACACTTCGACATCGAAACCATGCGTGGGTGCCAAACCGGTAACGATGACCTCAAGGTCACGAGCGTTGAGATGTGCGGGCGGTGTGTTCGCAAGATCACGAGCAAGGTACGTCGCCCTCGAACGAACCTGGCCCTCTCTGACACCTCGTTCGACGGCTGCCGCTCCCGACGTGACGATGGTCAATGACGCAAACCGTGGCTGAGTATCTGGTTTTGCAGTGATGCCCGGATACCGATATGCGGCGAGCAGCGCGCCTTCGGTCACGGCGCGGGCATCGGTGGAATTCGAGGAACCTGCGGAAAGCAGGTCAAGCGCTACATCTTGGTGACGCTGAGCGTTACGCACCGCAACCGCTGCGGCGTTTCGAAGATCTCCACTCGAGGGTCGTTCACCGACGCCGACCGCAATGATCGTCGCTCCATCACGGCGAGGAATCACGACAGACTGACCCACCTCGCCAGCGAAGCCGTGACGTTCAAGGTCGCGTCGTGACATGCCAACCGTGCGAGGTACCGCACCGGTCGAGCGAACTGCGACCGCAATCGCCGTGGCCGAGCGGGGCACTGAACGTGCCGTCACTACAGCGCTGGGTGTCGAAAACGGAATAGACGTGTTTGCCATAGCCACATTGTGCACGAATAGTGAACGGCTGAACATTACCCATCGATAAACAATCGCCTCCTGTGGACAGAGCCGTATCGGGGAACCACACTGTCGGCATGTCTCTCAAACGACTTGGAATTCGTCTCGCCATCGCCGTGCTCGCTCTCGCCACTCTCGCGGTTGGCGGGGCATGGGTATATGCCACGTTCATCAACGACGCTGCTGAAGAGTTCGAAGTGGCTGATCTTGATGAGCGTCTCGATGCCAGTGCCGAGCAACCGAGCGAAGAACCACAAGACTCTGCGCCCGACGCCACCACACAAGACGAAAGTGCGCAAGCTGACACCACCGAAGCCGACGCAACGCAAACTGACGAGGCCGCGCAATCTGAGGATGTAACCGAAGTTGACGACGGAACCCAACTCTGGATCACCACCGAAGGATCAGAGGTTGGCTACAGAGTCTCTGAAGTTCTCTTCGGAATTGATACCGAAGGCGTGGGCCGCACCGAAGATGTCACCGGTTCGGTCACCCTTATCGACACAACCATGACCGAAGCCGAGTTCACCGTCGATGTTGCGTCGATGAAAAGCGACGACGGTCGAAGAGATGGCCAGTTCAGGGGCCGCATTATGGAAACACAAACATTTCCAACGGCGTCATTCACACTCACCAGCCCAATCGACCTTGGCGTCACCGCAACCGAAGGTGCAACGTTAGACACCACGATCTCGGGCGAACTCACAATGCACGGCGTGACGAACCCTGTGTCATTCGAGATCGCCGCGAAAATTGAGGGCAACCGCTTAGGGGTGATCGGAACAATTCCCGTCACATTCGTTGACTACGACATTGTTGATCCCTCGATCACCGGCATCACCGTCAAGCCAGAGGGCGTCATCGAGTTCGTCTTGGTGTTTAGCCGGCAGTGATCTCAGAGGTAGTGGGCTGGCTCGCCATCCACGCCTGCTGAAGGGCGGCATACCGACCGTTGGGAACAGCGATGAGTTCTTCATGGGTGCCGACCTCGACCAGTCGACCCTCGTCGCAGACCACAATCCGGTCTGCCCGACGCACGGTCGACAACCGGTGAGCGACAACGATCACCGTACGCCCTGACATCAAGCGCTCAAGTGCGACCTCCACCTCGGCTTCCGTACCGGGGTCGAGGTTCGACGTCGCCTCGTCGAGCACGAGTACCGCTGGGTCAACGAGCGCAGCTCGCGCAAGAGATACGAGTTGGCGCTCACCCGCCGACAACCGCGATCCGCGCTCGCGCACCACGGTGTTGAGCCCGTCGGGCATCTGTTCGAAACGATGTCGGGCGCCGATGCGGTCAAGGGCTTCCCACAGTTCGTCTTCAGATGCGGACGGCTGGGCGAGCCGAAGGTTGTCGGCGATCGTTCCGTTAAACAGGAAGCCCTCTTGGGGCACCACCACAATCTGTGCGCGCAATGACGACAATGTGGCATCGGTCAGGCACACCCCACCGAGCGTGACCGATCCCTCGGTTGGGTCATAGAGACGAGCAATGATCTTTGCCAACGTCGACTTACCAGCACCAGTTGGCCCGACCAACGCAACTCGCTCACCGTGTGCGACCTCAAGAGACGTATCGCGAAGAGCAGGTTGGATGGCGCCCGGATAGGTGAAGCTAACCCCGTCTACAACCAGTGGACCTGAGGTGGGAAGATCAACGGCTCCGTGGTGTTCATCAATTTCGGGTTCGGTGTCGAGAATGTCAAACATTTTCTTCAACGAAGCAGTCGCTGCTTGGACGGTGTTGTAGAGCTGAGACAGCTGTTGCACCGGTTCGAACAGGCTGGCCAACAACAACACCACGGCGACAACGGTTCCGACCGTGACGTCACCTCGCCCGACGAGCCACCCCCCTGCCAAGACACCAAGCGCTGTCGCAACGACCCCACAAAATTCAACGACACCGAAATACCACGTCGACGCCTTCACCGTTCGAAGATGAGCGGCGTAGAGCCCGCGATTTGATTCGTGGAAACGACGACGCTGCTCATCGACTCGGGCCGATGCCTGAATCACTCGCACTCCCGCAAGGTTTTCTTGAAGGGTCGACAGGTTGGCGCCAACACGCTCGCGCACCTCAAGGTACGCATCGTTTGACACCCTTTGAAATCTCATCGATGCCAACACGACGATCGGCAACACCGCAAGAGCGATCAATGTGAGTTGCCACGACATCGCTAACAGCACGCAAATTGCAACGAGTAGCAAAATGCCGGCAGAAACAAATTGCAAAAGTCCCCACTGCACAAGTTCAGACATCGACTCGATATCAGCGGTCATTCGCGCAACGAGAACACCCGCCTTGTTCTCATCAAAGAACCCGAGTGATTGCCGTTGGATATGGGCGAACAGGCGAAGCCGCAGCTCACGCAAAAAGCCTTCTCCCGCCCGATTGATCAGTACGTACTGACGACGTGACCCGATGTAGGCGAGCACGACCGCAAGCGCGAACCCGGCTACGGCAATACCGAGCGCCGATCGGTCAGCTGTTCGAATGCCGGTATCGATGCCAAATCGAACGAGCAAAGGTCCAACAATGGTGGTCGATGTCGCCAGCGCAACAAACCCGACTGCAGCAAATGCAGTGCGCCAATACGGGCGCGCCAGCCGCGCCGCTCGTCGAAGTACCTGACTCGCATCATCTCTCGTGAGACGGTCGTTTGGGTCAACCCCAACACCACCCCACATCAGTTCACCACCGCCTCAGCGTCACCCGGTTCGAGGGCGGCGAGCACCTCCCGATAGCGGGGCTCTGTATCGAGCAACTCTTGGTGATCTCCTGTTGCAATCACCCGTCCTTCATCGAGCAAGACGACGTTGTCAGCCATTGCGATGGTCCCTGGACGGTGAGCGATGACCAGCGTTGTCCGGCCATCCATCACCGTTGACATCGCCGAACGAATCTCATGCTCTTTCGACGGATCAACTGCGCTCGTTGCGTCGTCGAGAATGAGCACCCTCGGGTTCGAGATAATTGCACGTGCAATCGCAATCCGTTGCCGCTGTCCACCAGAGAGCGAGTAGCCACGCTCACCGAGCAACGTGTTGTATCCATCTGGGAGTTCCTCGATAAACGATGCAGCCCCGGCAAGCTCCGCCGCGTGGCGAATTCGGCCAAACTCTGCCTCAAGATCCATCGACGGCACCGTGAACGCGATGTTGGCGGCGACGGTGTCGTGAAAGAGCAAGGTGTCTTCGAAGACAATGCCGATCGTTCGGCGCAGATCGTCAACCCGCAGCGATCGAAGATCGACGCCGTCGAGCGTCACCGAGCCGTGTTCCGGGTCGTAGAACCTCAACAACAGTCTCGCCACCGTCGATTTTCCTGACCCGGTGGCGCCAACAATCGCAATCGATTGGCCGGCTTTAATAGTGAGGTCAAACCCACTGAGCACGTCGTCGCCGTCGCCATACGCAAACGAGACCCCATCAAATCGCACGGCCCCCACCGGTTGCTCTCCCACCACCGGGAGGTCGCAAGGCTCGACCGGATCAGCAATTTCAGGCTCGACGGACAGCACCTCGTGAACCCGCTCAAGCGCTGCCGCAGCACGCTGCCCAAATGCAACGGTCATTCCGATCGATCTCAGTGGCCACACGAGCAACGTGACAAAAAAATTGAACGCAACCAGCTCGCCGACGGTCATCGATCCGTCGATCACCCGTAAACCGCCCACTCCAAGCACCCCGACCAGGCCGACAGCGGGCAACAACTCAAGAAATGGCATGTACTTGGCCCGAATTTTGGCGGCCTGCAGCGAAACCTCGCGGATGTCGTCAGCCTCGGTGCTGAGGGCTTCCATACGAACACGCTCGGCGCCAAAGCCTTTGACGACCCGCACCCCTGCGATCGATTCCTCAACCACCGTCGACAACTGGGCTTGCTCTGCCTGTACTGCGAGCACCGCCGGGTGAATTGCATTCGAGAACAACTTGGCGGTGACGTTGACAAACGGCAACGGCAACAGGGCCACGAGAGCGAGAAGTGGGTCGAGCGAAATGAGTACCCCGGTCACACCCAAAATAAGTGCGACGTGCGAGAGCGTGAGAGGAATCATCACGACGAACATCTGCACCTGGTTGAGGTCGGCCGACATGCGGCTCATCAACTGACCGGTCTGAGCGTTGTCGTGATACTCGGGGTGTAGACCAAGAACATGGTCATGAATTCGCTCCCGGAGCAACGTTTCGACCATGCGACTCTCTTTAAACGCAAAAAATCGCCGACCTGCTGTCAACAAACCAGTCGACAGCCCTGCGCACGCAATACCGATTGACCATTTGAGAGCAGAACCGTCACCGATGATCGCGCTATCGACTGCAGATTGGGTAAGGAGCGGCACGGCGATCTTTCCGATCGTCCACGCAATGCCGAGTGCGACACCTGCCGCAATGCCTACCCATTGCGCTTTCAATAACACAATGAGATGTGACCAGTTCGTTTCACGAACTGATCTGATACCGGTTGGTGTCGGCGTTGATTCAGCCATCCAGCATCTCTGCAATGTGCTCAGTTGGTCGCCCGATCACCGTTCGAGAGCCATCTGACAGCAATGGGCGTTGCAGAAGTTCGGGGGTGGCGAGCAGGACCTTCACGATGGTCTCGGTGTCATCGAGTTGCTCCGATGTGATGCCCATCTCGGCCAACGGCCGGTCGCGGCGCACGAGGTCGCGCGATGGCCCATCGAAGGTGGAGAGCAGCATGCGGATGGTGTCAGCGTCGGGTGGAGTGTCGAGGTAGTGCACGACGTCAATGTCTCGCCCACGAGCCTGGTGTGCTTCGACAATCGCAAGGGCAGCTCGTGATTTCGAGCAGCGCGGATTGTGAAATAACCGAAACTCTGACACGGCGATGACCGTATCTGAACCTCAGCCAAGATGTCGTGCGCAACACCCATCGGTCATACTCAACTCATCGCCGTCGCGGCCCATCAACTATCACCACATTGGAGGGTCATGCCTAGCAACGATGACGATATTTCCTCGTCCACTCCAGACCTCATTGGGTTACCAACTCACCATGTTCTTCGGTCTCTCGACGCAATGCCACTTCCGAGGGCATCTCACGACCGACTCGACGGGGAGTACGACGCCTTACGAGTTGCCGCTCTTGCGCTCTCCCGGCCCCTCACAAACGAGACGATTGTCGTCGCCAGCGATATCGACGGTTGCGGTCTCGGACTCATCGCAATTCGAAACACGCCCACGAGTGCGGAGTCTGTTGACGCCTTACGTCTGACAATCGCCCGGCAAACGCTCATGTTCGGTGATACGCCTGCGATCACTGCGGTAACCGTGCTGTCGGTTCTGCGACAAGGATTTGCCGACGTTCACGACAGCCGCATCGACCTGCTCATGCGAGAACTTGCTGCGGCGAGGGTCAGTCTCGATCGATGGTTTTGTATCGATCAGCAACTCAAGATCGTTGACGTCGAAACGCTCGCCGTTCTTCCGCACTGAGCCGAAGCCCGGCAGCACGAAGCCGTCGGGCGATCTCCCTGCTTTCAACCTCAACCGCTCCAGCAGCGATCAGGCGCTCGCGATACTCCTCTGGGATGTCGTAATGGTCGCCTTGAAACGCTCGACGCTGTATCTCGTTTCGATCGGCGAAGTCGATGAGTTCTTCGACTGACGTATCACTGATGAGGTGACACCACCGGCGACCGTTAAACCACCATCGCGCCTGATCGATCAATATCACGAGAGGCCAGTTACTCGACGATTTCTCGAGCGAGCCCCTCACGCCGTGCCTGCTCCGACACTGATCGAGCGACGATGTCAGCGACGCCGTCTTCGAACGCTCCTGGAATGACCCTCTCCGCTGTTGGCTCAGTCACCATGGCAGCGAGCGCTTCTGCAGCGGCGCGTTTCACACCCATCGAGGCATTCGTTGCTCGAACGTCAAGCAGTCCGCGAAAGACGCCCGGAAACGCAAGCACATTGTTGATCTGATTTGGATAGTCACTTCGGCCGGTTGCGACGACCGCAACGTTGTCTGGCATGAGTTCAGGCATGATCTCTGGCACCGGGTTCGCTAACGCAAACACGACGGCATCGTCAGCCATCGACGACACCCATTCTCGTTCAATAATTCCTGGGCCTGAGAGCCCAATGAGGACATCCGCTCCATCGATTGCCTCGCGCGCACCACCCGAACGATCGTTCTTATTGCCATGATCGACGAACCATTGCTTACTCGGATGAAGCCCCTCGCGTGAAGAGTCAAGAATGCCGCGAGAGTCGACACCGATGATGTCACCGATACCAATTTCGGCGAGCAGATGAGCGCAGGCAACACCCGCAGCACCAGTACCGACGATCGTCACACTGAGCTCAGAGATCGGCCGGCCGATCACCTTTGCCGCATTCAACAACGCTGCGACAACAACAATCGCAGTTCCATGCTGGTCGTCGTGAAAGATCGGGATGTCGAGCATCTCTTGGAGCCGCTCCTCAATCTCGAAGCATTCCGGAGCCTTTATGTCTTCAAGATTGATGCCACCAAACGTCGGCGCAATCGCTGCTCCAACCGCAACAACATCATCAACGGTCGGCGCGTCGACACACACCGGATACGCATCGACTCCTGCGAACTGCTTGAAGAGCACCGCCTTACCTTCCATCACAGGCATCGCCGCTTCGGGACCGATATCACCCAAACCGAGCACTGCGGTGCCGTTGGAGAGTACCGCAACTGCATTTGATCGGCCCGTAAAGCGCCAGACCGCAGACGGCTCCTCTGCGATGTGGGTCGACACCCGCCCGACTCCCGGGGTGTACGCCATTGCGAGTTCATCTGGCCCAACCAGAGGGGTGCGTGGTGAAACAACGATCTTGCCGTCGACATGAAGATCAAACGTTGTGTCAGACGATGACACAGAGTCGACGCCGTCAACTTGCTCGACGACACTCAACACCTCAGCCTGCTGGGCGGTTCCCGAGCATGCGACTAATGCCTCGAGCCCACCTTCGACTGTTTCTGACGACCGAACCTCTGCCCCAATATCAGCGATGGCTGCAGCCAACTGTGCCTCATCGATTCCGGCGCCAGCGATGACAAGCGATAACGCGTAACCCGTTGTCGGGCGCGTTCGTCGGATGATCGACTCGTCATCGAGAGATGTGTCTGACTGAACATTCATGTTGTTGGGGTCCTCGTTGTGGAGCCCCGGCCAGCCGCTCACCGCCGGTCGGGGCGGAGCGGGCGGGAGATGTGATTCTCAGCGAATCAGTCGATGTCCCCGCCGGCTCCGAACCCGTACAGGTACGGCGGCGGGAATTCGCGCTGCTACCGCGGCAATGGCCGCAATTACTGCCGCCACAGGGGCGAGAGGCGCAACAGCTGCTGAGAACACGTGGTCACCATAGCGCAACAGTTTGGGTCGCGCCTCATCTACTCAAAAATTAAGAGTGTGCGTGAACAGTTCTCTCACATCCGCCGACCACCTAATCTTGCGATATGAGCCAACAATTGACTGGTGAAACCACCGAGTTGCTGCAGGCAATGATCAGAAACGCCTGCGTCAACGACGGAACTCCTGACTCTGGCGAAGAAATTCGCAACGCTGACCTACTCACCAGCGTCCTTGAAGGCTCAGGGCTCGATATTCAACGTTTTGAGTCTCACCCCGGTCGAGCATCGGTTGTCGCACGCATTGAGGGGAGCGACCCCAACGCTCCGAAACTATGTCTCATGGGTCACACCGACGTTGTACCTGTGAGCCCTGAGGGTTGGGATAACGACCCGTTCGGTGGCGAACTCATCGACGGCGAGGTGTGGGGCCGAGGAGCGATCGACATGCTGAATCTCACCTCATCTATGGCGGTGGCATTCCGGCATCTTGCCGACTCCGGATTTACCCCCACTGGTGACCTCATTTACTTCGGTGTCGCCGACGAAGAAGCCGGGGGCACGTGGGGAGCCGAATGGATGTTCGAACACCATGCCGATGTCATCGATGCCGACTATGTCCTCACCGAACTCGGTGGGTGGTCATCGATTGACCAACACGGCCACCGAAAGATCACTATCAATGTAGGTGAGAAAGGAATTGCATGGCGCAAACTCCGGGTTCGCGGAACCCCAGGTCACGGGTCGATGCCATGGGGCAGCGACAACGCTCTTGTCAAGGCCGCCGAGGCCGTTCGCCGGCTCGCATCATTCCGTCCCGCCACGCAGATCACCGATATATGGCGGGGACAAGTTGACGCGATGCACATCTCCGAGGAAGAAAAAGCTGTCCTCCTCGACCCGCAACAAGTGTGGGATGCGCTCGACGCGATGCCAGTAGGAGCCGCGAGAGCCTGTCACGCCCTTACCCACACGACGATTTCCCCAAATGTCATTCATCCGGTTGAGTCACAGAAGACAAACGTCATCCCCGACGTCGTCGACCTCGTTGTCGATATCCGAACACTGCCCGGCACGACCGAGGCCGAAGTCATTGCAATGATCACCGAGGCTTTGGGAGATCTCGCACCACATGTCGAAATCGGTGAGGCCGAGCAGCAAGCTGAAGGAACGCAATCTTCGATCGACACCCCGCTGTGGGATGTGATCTCCCATCAAACTCAAATCGCCTACCCAGGGGCTGAACTACTCCCCGGCCTTGTCGTCGGTGGTACCGACGCTCGTTTCTACCGGCAGCGCGGCCGTATTGGATACGGAGCTGGACTCTTCTCTCCATCGATGGACATGGCCACATTCGGGAACAGATTCCATGGCCATAACGAACGCATCGACGTCGAAAGCCTCGGTCTCGCTACCGACTTCTGGCTTGGCATCTGCCGAGAGCTCTTGGGGTGAAAAAAGATGACCGACCTCGAAACGATGCCCGCAACCGTCGTTCCTGAAACCGAGATCACTCCCGAGACTGAGGAACCAACCAGCGCGCACATCGTCAAAGTTGAACCGGGAGAATCTGCTGCCGCAAAAGTGTTGCAAGCACGCATTGAAGGCACCCCCCTTGAGGCCCTATGCGGATTCGTATGGGTGCCATCTCGCGACCCAAAACAACTCCCTGTATGCCAACAATGCAAGCAGATCTACGACATGTTCAAGATCTTCAACGACGGGCTTCGCGACACTCCAAACGAATAATTTTTGGCATTTTCACCCCTACGGGGTGGTCGACCGCAAGCCCAAAAGTCGCTTGCAAACAGCGATGCAATCTGTCTGAGATATGTCGCCATGACATCTCGAACACGACAGCAACGACAACCGCAACGAGCCTCCACAACAGGTGTCGGTCAACGGCCGCCATTTCGTTGGAGGTGCCCAACTTGTGGAAGTTCAGTCGTCACACTCGTCACTGTCTCGGCTGCGCCAACGTGTTCAGCACACACCGGCGGCGGCCGGCAGATGGTTGCTGAACGAGTTCGTTTTCGCGATCTTGATCGACCACCGAATCAAGCGCAAGAGGTTCAGAATGATCTGAGGTAACGCTGACCACTCGGCGAGTACCGCAGAATGCACCAGAATGCGCGAACCCCGTCTCGCCAACCGATCTTCTTGCCTTCGTCATAGGTTCGGCCGTTATACGAGATGCCAACCTCAAATACCCGCCACCCAGCAGCAGCAACCTTTGCAGTCACCTCGGGCTCAAACCCAAAACGATCCTCTTCGATTTCGATCGATTGGATGACCTCTCGACGAAACGCCTTATAACAGGTCTCCATATCGGTGAGATTGAGATCGGTGAACATATTCGACACGAGCGTGAGCAGTTTGTTGCCCATCGAATGCCAGAAAAAGAGCACCCGGTGCGCCTCACCACCAGCGAAACGACTGCCGTACACCACGTCGGCATCTCCGGCGACGAGCGGACCGATGACCTTGGGAAATTCACTTGGGTCGTACTCGAGGTCGGCATCTTGCACGATGACGTACGGCAACGTTGCCGCTTCAAAACCGGTGCGCAATGCCGCACCCTTACCTTGATTGTGAGGCTGTAACAGCACTCGAACCCGCTCATCGGAAAGTCCGGCAAGAATCTCGCGGGTGCCGTCGGTCGACCCGTCGTCGACGATGATGACCTCTCCAACGATCGACTGCTCGAGAACGGCCGCAAGGCAGGTTTCGATCGTGACAACCTCGTTGTAACACGGCATGACGACAGACAGCGATGCATCTGGAAGGTCGACAACTCGAGCCATGCTGTCAGGCTAACGGTGAGTGGTGCAGTGGCACTCCTAACGGAAATTCCGGCTGGTCGAGCGACCAGGAGCGGCAAGCGGCTGAAGATGCTCTGCAATCACATTGACAACACCCTCTGAACGTTCGAGGCGACCGCGCACCACAAGGGCTGGTGCCAGCGATTCGGAGCGGAATCGTTTCCAGCACCCTGCCGACACGATCACATTGATGAGCCCGGTTTCATCTTCAAGGTTGATAAATGTTGTTCCGCGAGCGGTCATCGGCCGCTGCCGATGCGTCACCGTGCCAGCAACAACAACTGTCCGATCGACTTCATGGGTCTGCAGTCCTTCTGATGTCACCACTCCAAGGTCAGAAAGTTCTTTACGCAAGAACGCCGTCGGGTGTCCGTCAGCAGAAATGCCGGTTGACCACAAATCAGCCACCGCTTCTTCAACAGGGGTCATTCCCGGTAATCGAGGTGCGGTGACCTGGGCTGCGATGCCAGGAATCGTGCCCGATCGAGCTTGAGCGGCTGACCCTGCAAGCCAGAGAGCTTCACGACGGTTAAGCCCGAGGCACTCCTCAAACGCCCCTGCTGTCGCTAAGGCTTCGAGATGTGCGACCGTGATGCCAGGGACCCGTCGCACAAGGTCTTCCAACGAATCAAACATGCTGAGTTGCCGTTGCTCGACAATCTGTTCAGCAAGATCGCTGCCAAGCCCCCGCACCGACGTAAACCCGAGTCGAATAACGCTTCCACCATCTTCAAGCGTGGCTCCTTCAACTGAAACCCCAAGATCAACCCCTCTCACCGTCACACCATGGCGACGCGCGTCACGAACAAGAGTGTGTGGAGACCAAAATCCCATCGGCTGAGCATTGAGCAATGCCGCACAGAACGCTGCGGGTTCGTGGTACTTGATCCATGCTGAGGCATAGACGAGGTAAGCAAATGACACCGAGTGCGACTCAGGAAATCCGTAATTCGCGAACGCTCTCATCTTTGTGTAGATCTCATCGGCAACATCTCCGGTGATACCGCGCTCCGACATGCCGCGATAAAACCGCTCACGCAGACGCTCCATTCGCGCTGCTGAACGTTTCGACCCCATTGCTTGTCGAAGCTCGTCAGCCTCAGCTGCACTGAAACCAGCAACATCGATTGCCATCTGCATGAGTTGCTCCTGGAAAAGGGGAACCCCCAGTGTCTTGCCCAGCGAGTTTTCTAGCAGCGGATGCAAATAGGTGACCGGTTCGAGACCATTCCGACGACGAATATACGGATGAACTGAACCACCTTGAATCGGACCCGGTCGAATCAGCGCAACTTCGACGACAAGGTCGTAAAACCGCCGGGGTTTCAGGCGGGGCAGCGTTGCCATTTGCGCCCGAGACTCCACTTGGAACACCCCGACCGTGTCAGCCCGACACAGCATTGCGTAGACCTCATCTTCTTGCGGGATCGTTGCGAGGTCAACGGTGTATCCGCAGTGCTCAGCGATGAGGTCGACCGCAAGATGTAACGCCGACAACATGCCAAGACCCAGTAGGTCAAACTTCACCAAGCCTGCAGCAGCGCAGTCGTCTTTATCCCACTGCAATACCGACCGACCCTCAGCCCTCGCCCACTCAACCGGACACACCTCGATAACCGGCCGATCACAAATCACCATGCCACCCGAATGAACGCCAAGATGCCGTGGAGCGTCTTCAAGACGACGGGCAAGTTCCACTACATCGTCAGGAATGCCAGTTTCATGTTGATCTGCAGTCTTGAGAACACGTTTCCATCCATCAACTCGACGCGACCACGCATCTTGACGGCCCGGGTCATGACCGAGCGCACGAGCGGCATCACGCACCGCTGACCGCGAGCGGTAGGTGATGACGTTTGCTACCTGCGCCGTGTGGTGACGGCCATATCGCGCATACACGTACTGGATGACCTCTTCACGACGACCCGATTCGATATCAAGGTCGATATCAGGTGGTCCGTCACGGTGAGGGGAGAGAAAGCGTTCGAATAACAGGCCAAGCGACACCGCGTCGGCAGCAGTAATACCGAGGGCATAGCAGACCGCCGAGTTCGCTGCGCTTCCACGACCCTGACAGTAAATGTCGTGTTCACGACAAAACTTCACGATGTCCCACACGACAAGGAAATAACCCGCGAACCCCAATTGTTCGACAAGTGCGAGTTCACGGTCAATGGTCTGCCATGCCCGCGACCTCAACGTCATGTCTTCTGCCGCTGGGGGCCGTTCCCCATAGCGCTGCCGTGCACCTTCATACGTTGCGTGGCGAAGCAACCCCATTTCGTCGAGCCCATCAGGGCACGGATACGGAGGCAGCGATGGCGCAACGAGCGACACATCGAACGCTGCTGATTGCGCAATCTCCACGGTTCGTTCGATGACGCCTGGGTAACGCTGAAAACGTCGGGCTTGTTCAACACCAGATCGCAGATACGACGCTCCGTGAGCGAAGAGTTGCTCTTCGACACCATGTAGGCCTGAGCGCCTGCCTATCGCCGCCACCGCCATTGCAAGATCGGCATCTGCAGTGGTCGCATGCGTCACCGCATTTGCAGCGACACACTCCACCCCCGAGCGATGTGCAATCTCGACCATCGCATCGTTGCGGTGATGATCGAGAGGGTCGCCGTGATCCCAAAGCTCTACGAGAACACGATCACGTCCGAAAAGACCGATAAGGCGATCGAGTTCACGGCGAGCTGCTCGAGGACCTTGTGCACACAGTGCTGCTGGCACAACACCGGCGCCATCGCCGGTCAAGACCCATGACAGGCCTTTCACGTGTTCTGCCACGACATCGAGGTTGTGGCGCGGCGCACCTTTTGATCCGGCAAGCAAACCCAATGACAGTGCCCGAGAAAGACCGCTATATCCCGATGGGCCATCAGCGAGAACAACGATGCGCTTTCCATGTTCGTCATCGGCGTCTTTCGGCAATGTGAGTTCTGTTCCGATGACCGTTGGAAGTTGCAATGACCGTGCCGCCTCCGCAAAACGGATAACCCCGTACAGTCCGTCACGGTCACATAAACCGAGAGCGTCAAGACCAAGCCGCGACGCTTCGACTGCGAGTGCTTCAGGGTGACTTGCACCCTCTAAGAACGAAAAGTGCGATCGGGCATGCAACTCGGCGTAGGGAACTCGAATCCCTCTCGGCGCTGCGTGATCAACTGGCGCTTCAAACGGCTGACGTTGACGGCTCCACGCCGGAGCGTCACCACCAGCATTCCATGCGGGACTCCCAGGGGCGCGCCCGTCACGACCCCGTTGCGACGTTCGACCCGAAAGCCGGGCTTCAAGTTCGTTCCATGTCCACTGAGGGTTTGTGAATCCCACAACATCAAGTATCGAACATATGTTCGATACTTGCAAATGGCGCGCTACGCCCTACCTCTTGCCCTACGTAACGAACTCTTGACGAAGACGGGCGAGTAACGCTGCGAGTCGTGAGTCGCCTGCACGCCCAACTGCAGCAGACCAATCGAACCACTCGACACGCTGACTCTCATCGGGCGGTGGCGCGGGGTCGGCATCTCCCCCATCAACCAAGTACCGAAGGTCGAGATGTGTATGCCCACGCCCCCCTTGATGAACATCAACATGAACAAGCCGAGGTCGCCCATCGGCAAATCGCACGTCAAGGCCGGTTTCTTCCCGTGCCTCACGAAGTGCTGCATCCCACGGAGATTCACCTTGATCAACATGACCTCCTGGTTGAAGCCACATACCTAACCGTTTGTGTTCAAGAAGCACTGTGCCCCGGGGGCCCACCACGATCGCTGAACCAGTGATATGCACTACGTCATCACGTTGGTCAAAAGGGTTACCGCCGGCACTACGAATACGGTCGACTTCTGCAATCAATGTTGCGATTGATTGCTCTTCATCAGCGTCAGCCGCGACGTGAGCATTCACCGCTGCCAGCACTTGGTCGATGAGCGCGTCTGACATTTCACGTACCGTACCGTTCATCAGCCGTGAGTGCCCATGAGGTGCCACCGTTGATGCTCGACAGCGAGCAGATGTGCGCTGCCGTCTTCGAGAACTACCTGCAGTCGGGCCAACCGACGGCGGCGGCGTTCGTCCCACCAACGCTCAATGAGTGGCCACGGGCCAGCCCATGCCACCACACGATGAGATCGGCCACCGATCACAACGCATACCGGGTCTGAAGTCATTTCGCCTCGGCCACTCACACCAACCGACTCACCGCGATCGTTTACTACTTCGATACGAACCTCACTTGTTGGCACGATGACCGGTGCGGGTCGGACGACTGACCCGGGCCACGGAGCAAGCACATCGACATGGTGATCACCATCAACGACTGTGGCCGGAAACCACCCATAACGGTCTTCTGGTAGGCGACCCCCAATCGGCAGTGGGACTCGAACGCCTTCTGGCCCGCACAGTGTGACGAGACGAGCGACTGCTCGAGAGGCTCGGCCGTCAGCTTCGCTCGCCCCACCCCAGAACCCGTGCTGGACACCATCATCAGGACGTACCGAAGTAATAGAGATTCGAATAACGATGACTCCTGCACTCACCGACGAGGGCTCGTTGACCCACGAATCAAGTTGCCATCTCACTCGATCAACAATCGCTGCTGCCGTGAACCCTTCTGATCGATACCAATGGCGTTCACTGCGCTCTGAATGCTCTGTCTCGGCAGTCACGGTCATGCGAGTACACACCAGGCCTTCAATCGAAAGTTCGTGTACCAGTTCTGAAGCCAGTTCGCGGGCGGTGAACACCACTGGTGTGACCGTAAGAAGGGGTTCATCAAAGCGGCGTTCGCGTTCTGGTAATTGCGATGGGGTAATCGACGAGAGTGGGCGTTCATCAGCGCCGGTTGCGACCCGATATGCCCGCACCCCTGGTAAACCAAAACGGCCAAGTACATCTCGCTCGTCAAGAGCGGCAAGATCACTAACCGTGTTGATACCAAGCCGTTCGAATAACTCAACGAGATCGATTGACATCTCGCCGATGGCGTGAAACCAGCGCAAGCTCATCGTGGTGAACGCTGCAGCAGTTCGACCTGGCTCGACGATCACTTGATGACCTGTGAACCCTGAGCGTCGGGCAGCTATCGCAGATGCCGCTCGACCATCTGCGACCCCAATGCCGATCGGGATTTCTTCCCCTAACTGTGTTGCGACAACAGATCGAACATGGTCGACAACGAAGTGTTCACCCCCGAAATATCGGGTCGGGCCGCGCATATCAAGACACAGACTTCCTGGCTCTAGCAATTCGACCAGCGGAATGATGTCAGCTACCGCTGATACCACCCGTTCAAACGACTGCACTTCAGCCACATAATCACGTGGAACCACCGTTGCATTTGGGCACGTTCGCAACGCCACTCGTTTGCGATCACCTGTACGAACTCCGGCTTCACGTGCGATGGCGCAGGCGGCGACCACTCGATGCTGGTCAAAGACGATCAGCGGTCCATCAATGGGTGCAACTGCTCGGACTGGCCATTCTGGGCACCACAGTGTCAGCACCCGTGGCACCGACGAGGTCACACCACCCGAAGCCGCCATCGATACTCCTCGTCATCATCGACTGTGGCGCCAGCTATGTCATCGTCTACATCACTGGCTACGTCGTTGATCTGCCCGACCCGCACATCAACTGCGGCTGGCAACTGCATCTCTGAGCGAAGAGGTCGAGGTGATCTACGGCCTGTCGCCGACACGGTGAGATGTCGGGCGAGAAGACGACCAACACCCCAGCCAATTCCTTCCCAATGCATGTCGCTACCAATCAGCGCAACATCACCAAGCGACACGGCGTCGCGCACCCCAACCTCATCGGCGTCGTCGATCACGATAAGAGTGACGCCTTTTGCGCGAATACGTTGCGAAATTCGACGAGCCAGTGCCCCCCGATAGCGATGTGCCGGAATGAGTACGACGTCGAATCCGTCAAATACAGCCGACAGCACATTCGCCGGATCATCACCGGTCGTCACACCAATCACCCGATGCAATGGGATGCCAAATTCGGCAATTGCTTCTGGGGACACTTGTTCAAGATCGACCACTGCAAGCCACGACCCCACCGTGACTGCGCGCTCAACCAGCCCAAGAGCAATCGAATACGCAGCAACACCATGACAAACCACTACTTGGCCGCGCAATAACCCATGAGGGAGGATCTCGGCGTAGGCCTCCGACAAGGGAAGAGCACTATCGGCCTGCGTCAACGAAGCTGCAGACTGGAGATGAGGTGATTCAAGAGCGAGTGACATCACCTACAACTGTATCGAACAGGTGTTCGATTATCCCATGCTGGCGAATCGATCGTCTTTCAAGGTCGGCTTCCCCGACGCACCGCTATCGGGGCAAACTGGAAGCGTGACCACTACTAACCGTTCACTCCCCCGAATTCTCACACTGATGGGGTCTGGTGAAACCGCTCCGACGATGGTCAGCACACACCGTCGATTAGCCGCTTCGCTCGCTAACGGTCCTTCAACTGTGCGCTCCATGGTGAACGCTGCCCTGCTCGACACCCCCTACGGCTTTCAAGAAAACGCTTCAGAACTCGCTGAGCGCGCGGTCCACTACTTCTCTGAGTCTGTTGACGTCGACCTCCGCATCGGAGGGTTGACATCGCTGAGCACCGCAAATTCACTCGACCGAGAACGCGGTCTCGAGTTGCTCCGAACCAGTGACTACCTCTTCGCTGGTCCGGGCTCACCCACCTATGCACTTCGCGAATGGGCGAACACCGATGTCCCCAACATCATTTCCAACAAACTTGATCAGGGAGGCATCGTCGTCTTCGCTTCTGCCGCAGCGCTGACAATCGGCGCCTGCACAGTTCCTGTGTACGAAATTTATAAGTGTGGCCACGACCCCTACTGGCTCGATGGCCTCAACATCCTTGGCGCTATCGGTGTTGATGCTGTCGTCATTCCTCACTACGACAACGCCGAGGGCGGTCACCACGACACGCGTTTCTGCTACCTCGGAGAGCGACGCCTTCGCCTCATGGAACAGGAACTTCCCGCTGATCACTACGTACTCGGGGTCGATGAGCACACCGGAGTCATCTTGAACCTTGAAGAAGGATCTGCCGAAGTGGTTGGCAACGGCACTCTCACCATACGTATCGATGGTCAATCACGAACATTCCCTTCGGGGACCACCCTTGACCTCGCATTCCTCGTCACACCAGATGGTGACGCAGCCTCACCGGCACCGACACAAACCCCTCCGGTTGCACCAACCGAATCCCCTGCTGAAGACACCCCAGCAGATACGTCTCTTGGGGACACCACAGAACGATGCCTTGCAGATTTCAATACTGCGATCGACAGCGGTGACGCGGATCAAGCACTTCGTGCAGTTCTCGAACTCGAAGAGGCAATTACTGCCTGGTCGGCCGACACTCTCCAAAGCGACGACGCGGGCCGGGCACGAGCAACATTACGTTCGATGATCACTCGACTTGGTGATGCGGCCGTCAAAGGGCTCGATGATCCCACCCTTGTCAGGGCTCCACTGGTCGAGGCGTTGCTCGAAATTCGTGCCCTTGCGAGAAGCGAAAAGCGATTTGACCTGTCCGATCTCATTCGAGATCGACTTGATGCAGCAGAAATCGACGTCAAAGACACCGCAGATGGCGCCGAGTGGAGCCTGCGAAACGAGGGTTAGGTTCGGCTACGCCGTGCGGCTACGGGTCGCATGATCTCGCACCATGTCGAGCACTTGGCTGATGTCTCGTCCTGGAACGAGCGCCTCATCGAGATCGGTATCAGGGGTATTCATTACCGCCCGTCCGCCGGTAACGACAAGTGTTCCGGGGTGCGACGATCGAATCTCTTTCGTCACTTCAACAGCGGCCGGGAATGATTCCACGTGCGAGACCGAGAGCAACACTGCAACCGCATCTGTTTCTTCCACCACCTGAAGAAACGAACTCGCCGGTGAGTCAGATCCCAAATCAACCACCGACCAGCCATCAGCTCGGACAAGATCCGCAATAACTGCGCTCGGGATCGAGTGCTGTTCGCCGAACGGCGAACCCACGACGATGGTTCCTCGTGAGCGGCCTCGACGGTTGAGTTGAGGTCCTAACCGACCGAGAAGACGCTGCACGACGACGGTTGCTCGGTGTTCATCGGCGACACCAAGTTCGCCTGCTGCCCAACGCGCGCCGATCGATTCCATTGCATCAGAGATGAAGTCGGTGTACACACGATCGACAGGAGACCCTGCGGCCATTGCTGCTTCAATGACTCCCCACGCACCCTCTACATCGCCGGCGATTAACCGTGCTTCAAGACGGGACGCCCAGGGAGCATTTCGAGCCGAACTATTCGCTGACGATCGCCCAACAGGAACGCTGTCACGAGCAGCAAATTGCTCGAGGTCACTCGACGCTACACGCCACCCAGATGAGGTGCGAGAAGCCTGCAATTGGCCATGACGCACGTAACGATACGCGGTCATATAGTGCACACCGAGGCGCTCAGCGGCCTCATGCAAAGTGACGTGCGTTTCCCCCACGTCGCTCGACGCTAGGAATGTTTTTCGAACTCTGCGTGACTGTGCTGGGCTTTAGCGTTAACCGTTTTTTGCGGCCCAGCGTTCTTTTGCGGCTTTACTGCGCTCGAGAAGATGCGTCGGCACTCGCTGGGCTGCCGCTGATAACTCTTCGCCACTTTCGTCAGAAGTCGCAGGGGCTGCAGCCTCCTCGGGTTGCGCATCGTCGAATGACGGAGGCTCTACACCCGGAAGCCAGTATTGGTAAAGATTTGCAACGACGTCGCCGAGACCCTCGCCTGTGCTTCCTCGAGAAAGTTCAACGGTCACGATGTTGGAGTACACGTGAACTGAATCGACGCCGCCGTGATCGATGAGGCGCCGTGCGAGAACTGCACTCGGCCGATCTCCTCGAGCTTCCTCAACGGTGCTGAAGCGCTCATGACCCTGACCAGAAAGAGTTCGATTGAGTTCAAACCTCAGCGTGCCTGGCTGACTTGATGCCTTTTCTGTGACGCCTACGAGTTGTCCCATACCTCCATCAAACTATCGCAGTGCAGCCCCTCCAAACTTGCCCAATGAAGAAACTCTCAGAGTGACGTAAAGCCATCCCAACAAGTCCGCTTTAGCGGTAACGTTTCTTGTGACCAAATGGCGGCTTATCTCAGCCTCCGAGAACCCTGCTCGGCTGGTTCTCACTGCATTTACCGCACTCATCGTTGCAGGGACCTCGCTCCTTCGCATTCCCGCTGCGTTTGATGGCACACAACCATCGCTTCTTGATTCACTATTTACGTCAACGTCAGCCACGACAGTGACCGGACTTGCAACCCTCAACATCTCAGAGTTCAGCGCGCTCGGCGAAGTCATCATTTTGATATTAATTCAGGTCGGCGGATTCGGGATCATGGCACTTGGAGCGATTCTCAGCGTTGTCGCCTCTCACCGAATGGGACTGCACCAACGCAAACTTGCAACCGCTGAATTCGGCACACTCGACAACGGCGTGCTCGCCGAGATCGACCTTCGCGGCATCCTCCGACGAGTCGCAGAGATCACCATCTTGGTCGAACTGGTGCTTGGGTTCATTCTCTTCCTGCGTCTCTGGACCGGCGGATACGAGAACTTTGCTCGGTCGCTGTACTCGGCGCTCTTTCATTCAATCTCGTCGTTCAATAATGCGGGGATTTCTCTCTACTCTGATTCGCTCGAACGTTTCAGTGGTGACCCCTTTCTGCTCATTCCAATGTCAGCCGCCTTCATTCTCGGGGGATTCGGATTTCCAATCATCATCGAAGTGCTCCGGCAGGTCCGTGGAACCGCAACGGTGGGAGTACGCGCACGACGACGAGGACTCGCCCGTATCGATCCAAAAAGATGGAGCCTTCACGCCAAAATCACGGTCACCGCAACCCTCACCCTCATCGTCATCGGCCCACTGGTCTTCGCGGCACTCGAGTGGGCTAACCCTTCGACACTCGGGCCGCTCGACATCGGGGAGAAACTTCTCACCTCTTGGTTCCAGGGCACGACACCACGCACCGCAGGGTTTTCCACCATTGATATCGGTGGCCTTCAAGAGCCCACGCTGCTCTTCGTCACCACGCTGATGTTTATCGGCGCGGGGCCCGCGTCGACGAGTGGTGGCATCAAGATCACCACGTTCGCCGTCCTCGCTTTCGTCATCTGGGCCGAAGTGAGAGGAAGAAACGATGTCAATGTCTTCGGACGGCGCCTGAGTCGAGGAGTTGTGCGCCAAGCGATCACCATCGCCTTGCTCTCAGTTGGCCTTGTCATCACTACTGCGCTGATCCTTGTCGGAACAATGGATGTGACACTTACCCCCGCACTCTTTGAAGCGACTTCTGCATTCGGAACTGTCGGACTCTCAACAGGACTCACCGCTGAACTCAATGGAGTTTCGAGAGCACTTCTCACAATCGTCATGCTCGCCGGCCGAATCGGCCCTATGACATTCGTTACCGCTATCGCGTTAAAGAAGCGCGACCTTCCCTATCGTTTTCCCGAGGAGAGACCGATCATTGGCTGAGAGAATCACACGAAACATGCAAAACATGCTCGATGGCATGCGAGGCAGACCATTTGAACACTCCGGAGAGATCGTGGTGATCGGCCTTGGCCGATTCGGCAGCGCGCTGGCAAACGAACTCATGCGTTTGGGACACCCCGTGCTCGGCATCGATCAAAATGCGAACCGGGTTGACGAGCACAAAGGTCAACTGACTGAAGTTGCCCAAGCTGATACCACCAGCGAACGAGCGCTTCGTGCCCTTGGGGTACACGAAGCCCTCACCGTGGCGGTGTGCATTGGCAATGGAATCGAGGCGAGTGTGCTCACAACTGCACTGCTCGTCGAACTTGAGGTGAAGAATATTTGGGCCAAAGCAATCACGGCAGACCATGGCCGGATCTTGTCAAAAGTGGGCGCTCATCATGTGGTCTACCCAGAGGCGGAAATGGGGGAACGTGTCGCCCACCTGGTCACCGGCAAGCTCGAAGAATTCGTGCGGCTCAATGCAGCAGATGAGGTTGGAACACCAATCGACCCCGATGATGAATTCGTGATCAGCCAAATGATGGTTCCCGCCCACGTCGCAGATAAAACCCTCAGAGAAGCGGGTATTCGTCAAGAGTTCAATGTCACCGTCGTATGCATTCAGCCAACCGGCGGGAAGTTCACATATGCCGAAGCCGGGACGGTGCTGAAGCCTCAGGACCACATCGTCGTCGCCGGCCACCCTGACGATGTAGAGCGATTTGCCGCCTCAGACTGATCATCCACACGAATACGCAGCATCCCCTTGTGATGGGTACGTTGACCGACATGTCAACAAAAGTTCGATGCGTTTCCTCGTCAATTCATGTTTCGGCATCGCCTGCCGAGGTGTTTGCGATGTTGTCTGACCCCGATCAGCACCGCCTATTCGACGGTTCGGGCATGGTCCGATCGAGCCGTTCTGAAACTTCATCGCTCGAGTTGGGTTCGAAGTTCGGTATGAACATGAAACTTGGCCCGATTCCCTACCGAATGAACAACACCGTCGTTGAATTCGAGCACGACCGCCTCATTGCATGGGCGCACATCGGTGGCCACAGATGGCGGTATGAACTCGAAGCAGACGGAGATGGCACTCGTGTGACCGAATCGTTCGATTGGTCAACTTCGAAGGCACCATGGTTCATCGAACTCATGAACTATCCCACCCGAAACCACAAAGCAATTGTCAGCACGCTCGAGCGCCTGCAGAATTTGCTCGCCGAGAGCGCTCGTGCCTGACGCCGTCCACGTCTACTGGAGACCAGGATGTCCGTTTTGCTCGATGCTGCGCCGTGGGCTCGAGAAGCGGGGCATTGCAACGATCGAGCATGACATTTGGTCTGACGCGGACGCTGCTGAAGTCGTTCGAAGTTTTGCTCGCGGTAATGAAACCGTCCCGACGGTGGTGATTGGCGATGTGGGATTCGTGAACCCAACAGCAGATGCGATCGAACAGCACCTGAAGACTCATGCTCCACACCTCCTGTGAGGTCACACCGAGGCGCTGACGTCTCGGCAGTTCACGTCACCGCACACTTGGGCCCTATCGGCTGGCCGCACTAGGCAGAAACTGCTCGGATGCGGATGTTGTAGCTAATGAGGCCAAGGAAGAACAGCATCACGCTGACAAGCGCCATCGTTGCGCCCGCGGCAGTGCGATGGTGATAGCTGATGAGCAGCCCGATGACGGCAGCAAGGGCGCCCAGCACAATCGATAGTCCAATAATTCTTGGAACGCTTTTCACCAATAGCGATGCTGTTGTCGGAGGGGCGATAAGGAATGCAAAGACGAGCAGCGACCCGACGGTTTCGAATGAATTCACCACGGTAAGAGCGGTCATCACGAGTAAGGCAAAATGAACAGCCCGGGGTGAAAATCCTGCGATTTTCGCTTGAGCGGGGTCAAATGTCGACATGATCATCGCGCGGTAACCGACCGTTGCGAACACGATAGTGACCACTGCGAAGATCGCTGACCGAATGATCCCCTGCTGGTCGACTCCAGTGATTGAGCCAAAGAGGAAACGGTTCAAATCACCAAATCCACCTCGGGCTGACATCAGCACAACCGCAAGAGCGAGGAAGCCGACGCACAGAATTCCAAGGGAAACATCGTCAGGTAATGGCGAAGAAGAGCGAATAATGTTCACCCCGGCGACCATTGCGAGCGCAGCGATTAACGCGCCGAGCTGCGGGTCAACACTTAGAGCCCATGCAACAGCAATCCCTGGGAGCACGCCTTGCGCCAATGCATCACCAAGAAATGTGAGACCTCTCAGCACTACCCAGGTTCCGACGATTGACGCTCCCAGCACAGTAAGGAGACCTGCGAAAAGCGCATCTCGCATAATGGCGCTGTCGATGAACGGGTTGATCCACCATTCGATTGGGTTTGTCAACCAGTCCATCGGTTGCATGCTACTTCGGGGGTTCAGCCCTCGATTGCTGAGAGGATCCTTTGAACATTTGTCTGCATCATCGTGATGTAGTCCGCCCCCACTTCAGAGTCTTCAACAAGCGAGCCTGTGAGGAGCGCGGCAACTTCCACTCCATCGAGACGCTCTGCCAATGACTCGGCGTCGACGCTGCTCGATTGAAAGTCGTAAAAAATCGTGGTTACCCCAGCCGCAAGAATTTCGTCAGCAAGCGCCGTCAGGTCAGCAGGGTTCGCCTCAGCCAGTGTGCTCATCGCAGGCAGGACGGTTCCGAGAACTGTGAATCCATAGCGTTCGGCAAATCGTCCCAATGCATCATGATTCGTCACGAGCACTCGATCACCTACATCGACGACGGAGACTTGGGAGGCAATTTCCTCGTCGAGGGCTGCAAGTTGACCTGAGTAGTCGGCAGCGCAATCTTTCACACTTTCAGGCCAACCGGCCTCTACGGCTGCGTCAGCGATCAACGTTGCGGCGCGAGCAACAAGGGTTGGATCCATCCAGAGGTGCGGGTCGGGGCCTGAATGGTGGTGGCCGTGATCGTCGTGGTCAGCCTCATCTTCATCATCCGCATGGTCGTCATGATCGTCGTGGTCAGCCTCATCTTCATCATCCGCATGGTCGTCATGATCATCATGGTCAGCCTCATCTTCATCATCCGCATGGTCGTCATGATCGTCGTGGTCAGCCTCATCTTCATCATCCGCATGGTCGTCATGATCGTCGTGGTCAGCCTCATCTTCATCATCCGCATGGTCGTCATGATCGTCGTGGTCAGCCTCATCATCCGCATGATCGTCATGGTCATCGTCTTCTTCAGAAGCGACGAGAGAGGCCAAAGAGACCATCGCGGTCGCACTTTCATCAACCGC
>Ga0181594_10000250_pt1 | contig 46983 bp, 41 predicted proteins | sample 071ome_18_FD_145603 | JGI IMG/M metagenome (GOLD analysis project Ga0181594, IMG submission 145603) | Coastal salt marsh microbial communities from the Groves Creek Marsh, Skidaway Island, Georgia - 071413BT metaG (spades assembly) | ecosystem: Environmental > Aquatic > Marine > Intertidal zone...
CACGCCGCGCGACGTTCGAACTTCAAAACCGCCTCCGCTCTTACACCGCTCTATAGCGAGCGCCTCAGTAAACCCCGAAACAACAGCACCGCTTGCTCGGACTCGGGCGAGCAGTCCTCTGTGGTAGGCGCCGGGATCAAGAGATGCAAACTGCGTCTGCACCAGACCCCCATGATAAAAATCCGATTGAATCTCGGCATGCTGATCGGCTTTTGAAATAGAGAAAGAATCGATTGCCACCGCCGGCTGCTGCGAGGCCATCTTCTTCTTGAGTTTTTCAAAGTGCTTTGGTGTATGCGCACCATAAAAACGTCCGCATTGACGGTAGTGGCAATCCAGTGACTCCGCTTTTATGAACTCTCCGATCCACGCAACCGCTCGGTGTCCTTCTTTGTGCGCCTCCAAAGCCACCGCTTCTCCGTGCTCGCGGGCAAGCGCGTGGAAGTCGGGCTTAATACCGGTAGAAATCTGGCCTCCATTGCGAGAACTGCACCCCCATCCCGGCGCATGGCGATCAATCACCACGGTGCTTTTTCCGCCTCGCGCGGTTTGTAATGCAACGCACAAGCCGGTATAGCCAGCGCCGATAACAAGCACATCGACTGACCTTTCGAAGGGTTGCTGCTCTTCGTCACAAAGCGGGGACGCATCCCACCAATACGGCGTGTCTTTAAAGTCGGGTGTGAAGATACTTTCTGTCATTTTTAGCTCAGTTACGTAGCGCTCTTTTTTATGAATATTTTTGCCCAGCCTAGGATCAGGCAGAGAGCGTGCTTTCCTGATACGCGGCCTGAGCAATCCATGCCGGATCAATCTCAACACCCCACCCCGGTGCATCCGAAACCTGAATGTGGCCCGCCTCAATACGGTACGGGGATTCCACGAACAAGCCCTCCTGCCAGGGATAGTACTCGGGACCTTCTATCGAGAACTCGAGATATTTTCCGCAGTTCGGAATCGCCCTAAGCAGGTGCATCGTAAAGAGCGTGACCATGGAGAGGTTTGCGCAATGCGGCGTGCAGGGCAAGCCTTTCTCGTGCGCCATTTGGGCCACCTTCTGGGCTCGAATCATACCCCCCACATAACAGACATCGGGCTGGACAATATCAACAGCCCGCATGTCGATCATTCGACGCCAGGTAGGTAAATCGCAATCCTGCTCACCGCCGGTCACGTCCAGACTCAGGGCCTGTGTCACCTGCCGGGTCTGTTCCAACTCCCAATAGGGGCAGGGCTCTTCAAAATGCTCAACCCCCTCCTGCTCGAGGATCGCGCCCACCTCAATTGCCCGAGCGGGGGAAAATCCGCTGTTCGCATCCACCAAAAGTGAGACGTCATCGCCCAGAGCCCGCCGCACCGTGGGCACGATCGCTTCTGTGCGACCAGGCCACTCGTCAATATCGTGGCCACATTCAGCCCCAACACGGAACTTAAATGCATCGTAGCCAAATTGGTTCCGCAACTTAGCCAGCCGCTCGGCTTCATCCTTGGGCGTGATATCCCGACGCATACTGGATGCATAAACCCGCAGCATACCCGGCGACCCTCCAAGGAGTTCGCACACACTCTTCTCCTTTAATCGTCCAAGGCGATCCCAGAGCGCAGTCTCCAACCCCCCCAGAGCACGCCGCAGATACGACCCCGGAAACTTATGCTCTCGTTCGGGGATAATTTCCACGAGTTCGTGTATCCCGTCAGCAGGCTGTCCTAAGGCCCACGGTGCGACCTGACGGTGCAGGACGAGCGCCGAAATGTCGGCGTTATAAGGAGAAACTTGCCCCCACCCTGACGAGCCATCCTCCGCCGTGACCCGAACAAATGACACGAAAGGCTGACTGAAGGTTTCGATTTTAGAGATCAGTGGACGATCGTCTTTACGCATCAGAATAGATTCCCCCGATTGAAGATCTTCTGGGATTTTGAACCAACCCGAGGGTTTTTCATATCTATACGCGACAGAGGGTGGCGGCCGCGCCCAAGACCCCATTCGCGCTATCGCTGGCACGGGGTTTGGTCGTCTACAATGAATTTCCGTGGACCTTGTCTTGCCCGGCCAGAGGTTTGAGCTTGGCCAACCGGGGCAACGTTAAGCCTCTAGAGAATCGCTCGACTTGACCGAATCAATACGAAATCCTGCCCAACAGCGTGTTGCTGGCGGTTTGATGCTGCTGATGATTATCGCCTCCGTTCTAGGCGGTGCAGGCCTGCAGGACTTTCTTTGGTTGTCTGGATTCAGTGCTCTAGTGGCTGTGGTTCTTCTTTGGCCTCGCGCCCGCTTCATTCAACAAATCCAATGCGCCGTGTTCTTTGGAATCGGTTTCATTTGTCTGCTTATAGCGTGGAAGCAAGGCTATCGTGATTTGCCGGTCAAGCAGCTGCTCACGCAAAATCATCTGTTGATCAGCCTGCTGTGCGGAGTCAGCTTTCTTCGGCTCATCACAGAGACACGAAGTAAACAGGGCGCCCAACCCGCAAGGGGTGAGCGGGCATATTGGCAGACGTTAGCGGGCGTTCACCTGTTTTCTTCGGTGATTAATTTATCCGCGTTTATTATTTTTGCGGATGCTCTGAAAAAAGCGGCTACCCTGGATCGGACTACAGCCACTTCAGTCCAACGCAGCTTCGCCCTCGCCGCCCTCTGGTCACCTTTTTATGCCTCGATGGGTACCTGCCTACTCTATGCCCCCGGCGCACGATGGTCTGATCTGCTTGTTTTTTCTTTGCCGCTCTGCATTGCTGGCTTCTTAATCACATGGAGCGAGCATCGATTCCGCGCGGATGGCGGCCTCACTGGATTCGAAGGTTATCCTGTTAATTTTCGAGCGCTGTGGGTGCCTTCCCTGATGATGGTTTGCGTGCTTATCGCTCACCAAGTGCTCCCCAATATATCCGTCCTTGTCTTGGTATCCGCCCTCGCCGTGCTCGTCCCCGTAGTTGTCCTCAGCATACAGCGCTCGGTCGTGTCAGCCTTTAATACGATCCGGGAGTTCAGCACGAACCGACTGCCAGATACCTATGGCGAACTGCTGCTGTTTTTCAGCACTGGCGTAATGGCTACCGGGTTATCGGCGCTGATGCTTCAGAACCCACTCGCCCTAGGAATTTCCGAATTCACGCCCTTAGTGGCGATCGGGCTCCTGGCGGTATTGCTATTGCTCGCGGTGATGGGCATACATGCCATCGTCAGCATTGTGGCTGCTTCGGCGATTGTTGCCCCTCTCAATCCGGACCCCCTCCTGCTGGCGCTTATCTTCGTCGTCACCTGGTCGGTAGGCTCGACCGGTGGTCCGGTCTCGGGCCTGAATCTTGCCCTGCAGGGACGCTATGGCATTACGGCATACCAGTGCCTTGCCTGGAACTTCCGTTACACGCTATCCATGTTTGCCGTGACCAGCCTGTGGATACTACTGCGCTTCCATTAGGTGCGTCACCCTTACTCTGGCGCAAGGTACCAGCGATATTCCAAGGGAGTGAACTCCCGAGAAAAAGCGTCGAGCTCAAATTGCTTGCAGCCCTTGAACAGCTCTGAATAGGTGGTCCCGAAATAATCAGCAATCCCAGGCCCTTGTCCAAACTGATCCAAGGCTGCTTGCCACGTAAATGGCATTCGAGGATCCATCTCAGCACCGGCGTTGTCGTCGCTGGGCTCAGGCGCCTCGCACTTACGAGTAAGACCAAAGTGGATACCCGCCAGGATAGCGGCTAGGGTCAAATATGGATTTGCGTCCGCACCGGCGACACGATGCTCGATGCGTCTCGCCTCTGGCGCACCGGCGGGAATCCGTACCGCGACAGATCGGTTGTTGTAGCCCCAGCTTGGAGCCGTCGGGACATAGAGGTTGGGCGCAAAACGCCTGAAGGAGTTAACGTTAGGCGCGAACACCGCCATCGATTCCGGAAGCATCTCAATAAGACCAGCAGCCGCATGACGTAATTCCGGTGATCCCTCATCAGAACCGTCGTTAAAGATATTTCGTCCGTTCTGATCCAGTACGCTCGCGTGGATATGCAGGCCGCTGCCCGCCCCCTCCGGGTAAGGTTTAGCCATAAAGGTCGCGATGGCGCCATGATTCCGGGCCACACCCTTGACTGCACGCTGCAGAAGAATCGCATGATCTGCCGCAAGCAGGGGATCATCGACGTGATCTAAATTGATCTCATATTGGCCGGCCGCATACTCAGCGGTCGAAGCACCGATGGGAATCTGCTGCATTCGGCAGACGCTCTCGACCTCGCTCAGAAAACCGGTGAAGCCATCCAGGTCAGCTAGACTGTAAACCTGCGTCGCGGTGGCCTGGCGTCCGGTCTCCGGCAGCACCGGCGGCGTGGGTTCGCCGGTCTCGGCGCTCGACGCGTCAAGCAGATAAAACTCGAGCTCCAGCGCAACCACAGGATACATGCCATCCTGGTGTAGACGACTCACGACGCTTTCGAGGATGTGACGCGGGTCAACCTCGCAAGGCGCGCCGTCCAATTCATAGAGGCATCCCATCACTTGCGCCGCCCCGGCGGCACCCCAAGGAACGGGTTTTAGTGTGCCGGGCACGGGTCTGACCTGGACGTCCGGATCACCGTCTGAAAATCCTCGGCCACCAGCGTCGGTACAGTTACCGTTCACGTCAAGAAGATAGATGGAACTCGGAATCTGAAGCCCTTCCGTGTAGAGCTTCTCAAATTGATCCCGATTGATCCGCTTTCCCCGGATGATATTGCAAAGATCCGGCAGCAATACATCGACAAACTCGGTGTCCGGATGCGCCTTTATAAAGGCTTCGAACTCTTTGCGCAGGGCTGGGGTTGCTTCCATACAGAATCTCGGTTTCGGCGCGCTCTGATTCTATGATCGTGAGTGCTGCGCTGCATAGGTCTCTTTTGAGACCGCAATACAAATTACCGCGATAAATAGCCAAATCAGCATGAGGGCGAAACCCATTCGGTAACTTTCAAAAACATAAATCCTCAGACCATCTGATCCCAATTGTCCCTGCCAAAGATGATCCAACAACCACCCGATCAGTGGCTGCAACAGCATGGGGCCACACATGACGCCCATGTTGACGACGCCAGAGACAGTGCCGGCTAATTTCAGTGGAACCGATTCCTTTGCCTGGGTGAACCCCAGAATCATTCCTCCTGAGAAAAAGCCCGCACCGAGGAGGGTCGCAACCAGCACAGCAAGCGGTAAATCAGGAATCAGCACCGCAATCGCCCAACACATCAACGCACAACATGCACCACCGAGATACAGGGAGCGCCGCCGCTTTCGCCTCTCGGATAACACGCCAAAAAGTGGCCCGCTAAATGCCCAGGAGAGCATCACTCCCGAGCAAAGCAGTGCGGCCTCGCCCGACGTCATTCTGTAGACATCCGTGAGAAAAGGAACACCCCAAAGGCCCGAGAATGCTAATACGGAGCCTACGATGCCGCCTGGCGCGAGAGCCAACAGAATCGTATTCCGATAGCCGAACACACTCTTTAACTTCTTCCACTCGCTTAAGTCTGAGGCTTGCCGGTCATGTTCCGGAGCGAATCCCGCATAGCCTTGCTGTCGCGGGTCGTCTCGCACAATCAACGCAACCGCAAGCACAAGCAAAAGCCCAATAACAGCGACACCCACGGTTACCCCCCGCCAGCCGAACAGGTCGCTTGCCAAATGAAGCGGGACACCGGCAAAAACGGCCCCGGTCATACCCGCGACAAGCAGCAATCCTGCAGAAAGTGAAAATTTCTCCGGGGCAAGCCAGTGGGTTGCTAACTTAAGGGTGCATACGAATCCCACCGCCACCGATCCGCCAATCAGAAAACGGCCGAGTCCCGCCCAAAATAACGTTGGGGCCATAGCAAATAACAAGGCACCTACGGTGCTGACCAGGATGCCCGCAATCAAGAGCCGACGAGGACCCAGTCGGTCGGCAAGCAGTCCCGTCGGAATCTGCATAGCCACGTAGGAGTAGAAATAGAGAGCCGACAAACTCCCAAGACCCGCAGCGCTCAGCCCAAAGTCGAGACTAAGCTCCCGATGCAGCACCGCAGGCGCCACGCGATGAAAAAATCCGAGCAAAAATAGTCCCGCCCCAAGACCCCAGATTGACCAGGCGAGAGTACGGGGAGGCGGCGAGAGTACGGGGGCCACTGATGTCATGAATTTGTTTGTTGCCGGATGAGAAATCAGAGTGCTCTCACGGCCTTTCCTTTAATATCGGACGTCTTGAAACCGAAGCTTCACTGTTCTTACAATCGTCGTAGATCGAAACAGCGATCTCCAACTCGGTCCTGACAATGCAACTTTATCTTTTTCGATGAAGCCCTATTCTGCCTGGCAAGTCTTTCTGAACGGTCTGTCTGGACAAAAGGGATGGACGCGTGCCTGGCGAGACCCTGATCCAAAGTCGGAGTACGACGTCGTTATTGTCGGTGGCGGACTTCACGGACTGGCAACCGCATACTACCTCGCGAAGAACCATGGTGTCACGAACATTGCCGTAGTGGAAAAGGGATGGTTGGGCGGCGGCAACGGCGGACGAAATACGACCATCGTTCGCTCGAACTACATGTTGCCGGGAAACCGTGAGTTTTACGAGCACTCACTAAAGCTCTGGGAAAATCTCAGCCACGACCTGAACTACAACGTGATGTTTAGCCAGCGGTCGCACGTCAGCCTCCTGCACAGTCCCGCGGAGCGCGATGCCGCAGCGCGCCGCTATAACACGATGCGTCTTACAGGTTCCGACGGTGAACTTTGGGATCTTCCAACCCTGAAACGCAACATTCCGCATCTCAACTATTCTGCCGACGCCCGTTTTCCGATAATGGGGGCAATGGTGCAGCCTCGCGCTGGCACGGCCCGTCACGATGCCGTTGCTTGGGGTTATGCGAGAGCTGCGGACCAACGCGGTGTGGATATCCTTCAAAACTGTGAGGTCGTCGGCGTTCAGCGCGACGCGGGGCGAGTCACGGCGCTCGAAACTTCACGCGGCATCATTCGTACGAAGAAAGTCGGCTTTGCCGTTGCAGGAAACACCTCGCGTCTTTGGCGGATGGCCGAGCTGGGGAAACTGCCGATTGAATCCCACAAACTGCAGGCTTTTGTTTCCGAGCCACTGAAGCCACTGCTGGACCACGTGGTGGTCTTCGGCGTTGGCGGCGCGCATTTTTACATCTCCCAATCCGATAAGGGCGGCATGGTCTTTGGCGGAGACCTTGATTGGTACAAGTCCTACGCCCAAAGAGGTAACCTGCCCATTGTTCAGGATGTTGCCGAATGTGCGACATCAATCCTGCCCTGCCTCGGACGCGTTCGACTGCTTCGGCATTGGTCTGGTGTCATGGATATGTCGATGGACGGATCGGCATTTATCTGCAAGACGCCGCTTACAAACCTTTACCTCAATGCGGGATGGAACTACGGTGGATTCAAGGCCAGCCCTGCCTCCGGCTGGTTCTTCGCGGATCTCATTGCCAATGATCGGCCCGACCCGATCGTGGCGGATTTTGCTCTCGATCGGTTCATACGCGGGATTAATATCGATGAGCGGGGTGCGGGTCCTGATCCCAAACTGCACGGTTGACCGACTCATGCTAAGAATCAACTGCCCCTTCTGCGGCCCTCGAGACCACAGTGAATTCACCTACGGCGGCGATGCGTCCGTGCAATATCCGGACTTAGACGCTTCGGCTGACCTTTGGCATGACGCGGTGTTCCAGAGAGATAACATCGACGGTCGTCAGTCTGAAACCTGGCATCACGTACAGGGTTGCCGAATGTGGATCGTTGTAGAGCGTGACACGCGTACCCACGCGATCTATTCGGTGCGACCTGCCCACCCTGGAATTGCCGACGTCCTTAAGCCCTCAACGGAGTCAAGCTGATGGCAGGACGACGCTTGACCTCTGGGGGTCAGATCGACAGAAGCAGTCCAGTGGGCTTCACATGGGATGGAACTCCTCTTAAAGGGTACGCGGGCGACAGCCTTGCCTCCGCTCTTCTGGCAAACGGTCAAAGCGTACTGGGCCGCGGCTTCAAGTATCACCGGCCGCGCGGTCTTATGTCGGCTGGCGTTGAGGAGTCCGGCGCAATCGTAACGCTTGGTGAGGGAGCGAGACGCGACGCCAACGTCAAAGCGACCGCCCAACCGCTTTTTGAGGGATTAATCGCCCGCGGTCAGAATGCCTGGCCCAGTGTCCGTCTCGACTTTGGTGCGATAAACAATCTTCTCGGACGCTTCTTTGCTGCGGGCTTCTACTACAAGACCTTTATGGGCTTACCGCCCTTCGAATCGGGCAGCGGGACCGGCGCCTGGATGTGGTACGAAAAACTTATCCGGAAAGCCGCCGGCATGGGCACCGCCTCCCGCGAGGCCGATCCCGATAGCTACGAACACGCTCATGGTTTTTGCGACGTATTGGTGGTCGGCAGTGGTCCGGCCGGCCGCTCATCTGCATTGGCTCTGGCCAGGGCGGGCTGCGACGTCGTGCTGGTCGAGCAAGACTTCCAATTCGGCGGCCAGAGCCTTGCCGGGAAAAACTCAGTCGATGCTCTCACGAGCGAAGTTAACGAACTACGGCGACTCGGAGTTCGATTAATGCTGAACACAACTGCTTTCGGCCTGTATGACAACAGCGTTGCCGGCCTGCTTGAGCGGGTGACCGATCATGTTGCGCATCCAGACCCATGGCTGCCTCGCCAGCGTTTTTGGACCCTTCGGTCCAAGTTCACGGTGCTCGCCTGCGGAGCGCTCGAGCGGCACTTTGCGTTTGGCAACAATGACCGACCCGGCATCATGAACGCTAACGCCGCAAGCATTTATCTTCATCGCTATGGAGTTATTCCCGGCGACGACATTGTGATTGCCACGAATAATGACTCGGCGCTGCCGGTGGCGGCTGATTTGACCGCGGCAGGCGCCTCGGTCCACGTGCTCGATGCCCGTGCTTCAATGCATTCAAATTCGCAGAAGGATTTGCTGTCGTCCGCTGGCGCCGTGCTGCATACCGGCACAACGTGCTTTAACGCTATCGGTTCGAGTCAGATACGCGCTGTTGAAATCGCTGAACAGCGAAGCGGGCAATGGCACCCTTCAGGGCGTCTCGACTGTGATCTTCTTTTGGTGTCGGGTGGCTGGTCGCCGGTCGTGAACCTGATCTCTCATCGCGGCATTAAGCCCGTGTGGAATGAATCGGCCGCATGTTTTCAAGCGCCTGAGCACAACGAACCGATCGCCATGGCAGGAAGCGCGGCAGGCATCTTCGATCACACGGCGTGCATTGCATCCGGAGAAGCAGCGGCAAGTCAGGCTCTTGCGTTCATAGGCAAAAAGACTCTTCAGGTCCCGGTGAGGTCCGAGCAAATCGGCGATCCGACGATTGAGCCGCTTTACGAAGTCACGGTAAAAGGAAGGAAACTCAAAGCATTTGTGGATCCCCAACATGATGTCACTACCGATGACATCCGCCTTGCACATCAGGAGGGGTTTATCTCTGTCGAACACCTGAAACGCTACACCACGCTGGGCATGGCCACGGATCAGGGAAAAATGGGCAATGTGATCGGGCTGGCGCTCATGGCCAACGCTCTCGGAAAGACAATTCCGGAAGTGGGCACTACCACCTTTCGTCCGCCTTACACTCCGATCAGCATTGGCGCCCTGAAAGGCCGCAACGTAGGCGCCCACTTTCGCCCGCTACGACGAACGCCCCTGCATCAATGGAATCTTAATGCCGGAGCCACTATGACCATGGCGGGGTTATGGCATCGACCCTGGTATTTCGCACGCTCGGGAGAGGATATCGGGGAGGCGTATGTGCGGGAAACCGAAACCGTCCGCGATACGGTCGGTCTTTGCGATGTCACCTCGCTTGGGAAGATTGCCATTCAGGGTCCAGATGCAACCGATTTTCTCGACCGCATTTACACCAATCCGTTTGCAAAACTGGCTGTGGGCAAAGCGCGATACGGCATCATGCTCCGCGATGATGGTCTGGTGATGGACGATGGCACAACCTGGCGACTGGCCGAGAACGACTACTTCATGACGACCACCACAGCGCATGCTGGCAAGGTGATGGTCTTTCTTGAAGAGCTTTTGCATACGCGTTGGACCGGTCTCAAGGTACACGTCACCTCCGTATCAGAACAATGGGCAGGCATCTCAGTCGCTGGCCCGCTGTCGCGTAAAGTGCTCGAGGCCTGCATAGCCAACCCGCGTCTCGTCTCGGATGATGCGCTTCCTTTCATGGGCGTTACAGAGCTGACTCTGCGAGACGGTATACCTGCAAGAATTGCAAGAATTAGTTTTTCGGGCGAGCGCGCTTTTGAGGTTTATGTGCCGTCTGACTTCGGTCCAGCCGCTATGGATCTGCTCTGGGGAGCAGCCAAACCCTTGGGTGCATGCCTGTATGGTCTCGAGGCCCTGGGTGCCCTGCGCATCGAAAAAGGCCATGTGACCGGGGCTGAGCTTGATGGGCGTGTCACCATAGAGGACGCCGGCCTGGGCCGCATGGCATCTGAGAAAAAATCCTACATCGGAAGCGCGCTTCGTAAGCGGCCCGCGTTGACCGATAGCGAACGCCCCCGTCTGGTGGGAATATTCCCAGAAGATCGTCGCGAGATATTCAACGCCGGCTCAATTCTTTGTACAGAGGATAAGGTTGCAGGTCACGGTGAGGGCTGGATCACGGCGGTGACGCACTCCCCTGCCTTGGGTCACTGGATTGGATTGGGTTTTATTAAAGGCGGACACAAAGCGTGGGAGGGTCAGCATCTGCTATGCGCCGACCCGGTCCGCAAAGGCAACACGCGGGTGCGGATCGTCTCTCCTCATATGTATGACCCCGACGGGACGCGAATGTATGGCTGAGCGCACTTCCGCATTGGCAGGTCACTTTTCTCCCGAATTGCGCGGCAAGCCCGGGGAGCCCGGAGTCAGTTTGTCTGAAGTTTCAGATCTCACGCTGTGGCAAATTGCGGCCTGGCCTGAGACTCTCGCTGAGATCAGCCAAACTATCGAAAACCAAATCGGTGCCAGCGAAGCGCCCGGGCCAGGAAGGTGTGCGAGCGGAACCCGTGGAGCGGCACTTCGGATCGAGCCCCTTAAGTGGTGGCTCCTCGACACGCCCGCTCCATCCGTCGCCGCAGATTTGGGAGTTACGCTCGACCTGTCTCATTCGCGGACCCGGATCCGAATTGCGGGCTGCGATGCTGCCGCGTGTTTAAGTCGGCTTCTGCCGTTAGATCTTCGGGAAGCAGAATTTAGCCTAGGAGATGTGGCATCCAGCAGTATTCATCATGTGGGCGTCACCCTCGCTCGCGGTCCAGAGAGTTACGACCTTTTCGTGCCTCGCGGGTTTGCCTTGTCTATCTGGGAGCTGCTTCTGGAAACCGCCGAGCAGTTTGGCGCTGAGATCCTCTAGCCCAGCACGGAGAAACTGCTGTTTGCATTGACCTTTCGGCGGCGCGACATTTCTGCCGTATCCAGGACATAGTTCGTATGTTTTAGGGAGAACTGAAACGGTTCTGAATCATGGTCCGCCCCGGACTCACAATAATCAATCAGTCCCGCCATCAGTCGCCCTGCCGCAGGTGCATTCTTAAACTGATTCCCGCTCGACCCGCAGGCCATATAAAAACCGGCTAGTGATGACCGGTCATAAATCGGTAACCAGTCATCGCTCACGTCATACAGATCCACAACGCCTCCCATGCGCGACGGGATAGTGAGGCCCGTCATCCGCTGGGCGAGCCGCAGCGCCTGAGTTGTAGCCTGCTCAGAAAAATCTCGCGCGAAGTTATCCGGATCGTCGACCCATTGATGGGCATCACACGGTGGATCCTCACTACCCGCCAGCACAAAATTTCCCTGCTCTGGTCGACAGTAAACGCCAATATCGCTATCCGACACTACCAGTCCTGTCGATTCAAAATCGATTCCTGCCGGCGCCGGCACATGCGCGACTTCCTGCCTCAGCGCACGCGTCGAAATATTCATATCGTCCGTCACGCCCGCAAGCGCATTGAGTATCGACGAATGCGGGCCACCGACATTAACCACAACCGGGGCCATAATTACTCTTCCGTCTGCAAGCGTCACCCCCGCCACTCGATTGCCGCTCCGTTCAATCGAAACGACTTCACAGTTGTATTCCATCCGGCAACCTATACGCTCAGCAGCCCTGGCAATATTTTGGGTCGCCAGCTGCGGATCGTTCACAAATCCTGCCGTCGGAAAGAACACGGCGCCGTCAATCTCTCCGCCGGTCGCTTCCCCAAACATGGGGTCATCTACCCGTTTTGCCGGCGCAAAGCAGTTGAGATCGTAATTGGGCAGACGCTCGAAAATCCTCCCGCGATCCCATTCCTCAAACGGAATCTGAAGCGCTGCAACGTTCTCGACAATCTTTTGAAGGTAGCCATTACTGTGCGTCTTCATCACCAAACAACCGGTCTTAATGAACCGCGCGAGGGGTTCGACGGACTCCAGATCGAGATACTCCTGCCAATTCAGCCAGTCGAAGTAACCGTCGTACGCAAACGCCGTTCCCGGCACCGTTGAGTAATGCACGCGGATGATGGCGCAGGAACTTGACGTTGAGCCGTAGCCTGCCGCAGGCAATCGATCAAGACACCGGGTTTTTCGTCCGGTCTTTGCCAACTCATAGGCGATCGCTGTACCGATAATTCCGGCACCGATCACGACCGCATCGGCCGTAAGTCGTTCGGTCATAAGCGTCTTTGTCTATGCGTGCTCAAAAACGATGGATATCAGTTCGCCACTTTTCCAAGGGTCGTTATAACGCCGGTAAGATAGTTGAAATATTTAAAGGCGCCGGATGGGGTGGCCAAATAGCCATCTGTCTTCCAAATGTTATTCGTCGAAATATCAACCGTTGAGAAGTTCTCACTGTCGTATCGGGGGTCGTAAGCCCCATGCGTGTGGTAGGAGGCAGTCGCTCGGCCATAGGGTACATTTTCCGGCGAGCCAAGATTGACGCTGTCGATGGTCCCTCTACGTGGCTCTGTAGCGCTGTAGGTTGCATCGGAATTTCGATAGACCCAACCCCCATATTCGACATTCTGTGCGACTGAAGCCGGATTCGTCTCGTTTAGCACGTAGCGCGCTGCCTCATTCTGACTCGCAAATCGGAGCTGTTGGTCCGTTGAGTCACTGCCCGAGGAGGCGACGACCGCCAAAGCGACCGCCCCTGCGACTAGAACTGCGGTACTGACGATACCCAGGCCCGAAGAGCCACCCTCGCTGGCCCAGAGCGGCGAGACTCCACCAAACTGGCCGGCATAGGAAAACAGCAGCCGTTGATCATTCCCGCCCCGAAACCGCGAACTCGCGCCATGACTGAGTTCGGCCGCCCAGGTACGATGCGTGTTGGTAGAGAACTGCCAGCGCGCCATACTCGACCGGGTCCCGTCGTCAGCCTGCAGATGACGAGCACCTAACTGTCCAAACGGCAGTTTAAGACCCAGATGAATCGCGTGCGCGGCGACCCTTGAGGCAATCTGCACGCGAAAAAGCTGTACCTCTGCTCCTTGAATTCGCGCGCTACCAAACCAATTCAGTCGATTCTCGAGCGAGGGAGATTCAATTTGTGCCACGCCCGCAGACCACCCCATGGCTTGGGAGGGCATGCCCGAAATCGAAGCGCCGGAGTAACGCACCTCCCTATTGAATTCCGAATGAAACAGCTGAGCATCGCGCGCTGTCAGGTTAAAGCCAGGGGATAAGCCCGGGATGCCCGCGCTATTTCCGAAAAATCCATTGACCGCAATAGACCCATCAGAGACACCTGTCAAGAACATCTGGTCCTGTGCCGTAAACCCCGCGGCCATCTCTAAGGATGACCGATCGTTCGGTGTTGAGAAACTCAGCCAGACGGGGTCTGCGACCCCCCCGGTCTGGGCAAGAACGGGGATAATAAGCAGGCTGTTGACCGCGCAGGCGACTAGGCATCTAAACGCAAACTTTTTCTTTCTCATTAAATTAACGCTGGTTGCGAGCGGTCAGAAAAGACTACTCCATCGGTGATCAATTGCCAACCTCGATTGGAGTTGCTGAGGTCTATCAGGGGTGGGAGCCACAGCCAAAAGGACGAGCCGATGAAATTGCGAGAATTATTACTTGCCTTTTGCGTCCCGCTCACATGGGCGTTGGGCTTCACGGTTGCCAAGGCGGCTTTGGCAGAGTTTCCACCGTTAATGCTCATGAGTATGCGCTTTTTTCTGGCGGCTCTGGTACTCGTGTGGTTCGTCCCGATCCCCCGCCATTGTCTCAAGGACCTCTTCTGGATCTCGCTGGTCGGTTCCACCATTCAATATGGGCTAACGTTCACCGGGTTATCGATGATCGATGCCTCTCTGGGCGGCATCGTTGTTCAGCTCGAGGTGCCGTTTGGCGTGCTTCTCGCGGTTGTATTCCTGCGCGAACGACCGGGCGCAATGCGTATCGTCGGCATGCTGGTCTCTTTCGGGGGCATCGCCATCATCGCGGGTTTGCCCAGTCTTCATGGCCAACTCTACGGCATGTTGCTCACCGGTTCCGGCGCTCTGGTGTGGGCCGTGGGTCAGATCATGTATAAACGAATAAGCGGGCGGATCGATGGCTTAACCGGAATCGCATGGATCGGTGTGATCGCGGCACCGCAGATGCTGATCGGGTCTTTACTTTTTGAGAGCGGTCATGTGGATGCCCTGATGAACGCTACGTGGGTAGGCTGGGGCAGCGTTCTTTACTTGGGGCTGATCATGACGGCAGTCGGTTACGGCATATGGTATACGGTCTTGGCGCGAAACCCGGTGTCCCATGTGATGCCCGTGCTGCTCATTCTGCCGGTTCTCACCATTGCATTTTCCATGTTTCTTCTTGGGGAACGTCCTTCCCAAGGTGTGCTTATCGGCGGGTTTATTGTCTTATGCGGGGTCTCTCTGATCGTATTTGCCCGGTCTGGTACGCGTGAGACCGCAGCTCAGGAATCCACATAAAGCGCCGTGACTCACTCACAAACCGCGATCGATGTCTGGACTGTCGCGCTCGCCCAACCGGATTCGATACCGCCACAGCTGCGGCAGCTTCTTTCAGATGACGAGTGCGCACGGGCTGATCGATTTGTCTTTGACCGAGATAGAAATCACTTTATTTGCTGTCGGGCGGCCTTACGCGCCCTGTTGGGTAACCGATTGGGCATGAGACCCAGCGAGCTCCGCTTCACGTACGGTCCCCGCGGCAAACCCACGCTCCCCGATGTTCCGCTCGAATTTAATGTATCGCACTCTGGAGAGTTCGCGGTTATCGGCATTGGCGGCTTCGCGCCAATCGGAATCGATATCGAAAAAATCCGCGATGCCACCCGCAACGACTGGTCTGATCTCGCTCGCCGCTTTTTTTCAACCACCGAGGTCGACGCCCTGAATAGGCTCCCCACTGACAAGAGAACTCAGGGATTTTTCGCCTGTTGGTCTCGCAAAGAGGCCTACATCAAATTACACGGGCTAGGCCTTGCGCTTCCCCTTGGGGACTTTTCAGTGAGCGTGGACCCGGATGAGAACGCCGCGCTTCTGGACTCTAAGTGGCGACCCAAAGACCTCAAGGAAATCAGTCTGCATGACCTCGACGCACCATCAGGTTATCGGGCATGCCTCGCACTCGCTCAGTCGGGAGAGGCAAAAATCATGCAAACGGAATTTATGTTTCAGATGGACATTGATGAATCATTGGTTGCACGCCGTCGGAAGCCGTAAAATGCAGTCCATGAAGGTCGAAAACATTCTGCAAACCATCGGTCACACGCCTGTGGTCAGGCTGCATCGTTTTGACCATGGCCAGGCTGCAGAGCTGTGGGTAAAACTTGAAAGTTTTAACCCAGGCGGCTCGGTCAAAGATCGACCCGCGCTAAATATGATCGAGGATGCCGAAGCGCGCGGCGTGCTCAAACCGGGCGACACGATAGTGGAGCCGACCTCAGGTAATACCGGTATCGGGCTCGCCATGGTGGCGGCGGTGAAGGGCTACCCTGCGGTCTTTGTCATGTCGGCAGACATGAGCCAGGAGCGCAAGGACATTCTCAAAGCATACGGCGCTGAACTCATTTTGACCCCGGCGGAAAAAGGGACCGTTGGGGCCATAGAAGAGGCCAGGCGGCTGGAAAAAGAGAAAGGGTATTTTTTTGTCGGACAGCACTACAACCCGGCGAATCCACTTGCCCATGAGAGCACAGCGAACGAGATCATCGCAGACTTTGGCGCTGATCTGGGCGCCGTCATCTGCACCACCGGAACAGGAGGGACCGTGAGCGGACTGTCGCGATTTCTGCGCCCGGCGATTCCTAATATCCACATCATTGCTACCGAACCGGATGTCTCGCCGATCTTGTCCAAAGGTATTGCCAAGAAACACCGCATCATGGGGACGGCCCCGGGCTTCATACCGGATACCCTTGATCAGTCAGCCTATGATGACGTCATCAGTGTAAATGCCGACGATGCCATTGCGGTCACACGCCGAATGGCCCGCGAGGAAGGCCTTTTCTGTGGCATCTCGTGCGGGGCTGCCGTCATTGGGATGCTCGAGTATGCAAAGCGGGATGAAGCCAAAGACAAGACGCTTCTTGCGATCCTTGCCGATACGGGTGAGCGGTATCTCAGCACCGAACTCTGGTCTTCCCTATGACGTACATTGTGCACGTAACGGCCGTCGTCGAGGGCGATCTGGATCGCATTGAGCAGCTCATCAACGAGTACCGCTACGCTTGCCTGCAGAACCAACCCGGCATGAAGCATTTTTTTGTGTGTCGCGCGACAGATAACCCGAACGTATTTCTTTACACTCAGATTTTCACTGATGCGGATGCGCATCGCGCGCACATCGAGGGAAATGATCCGAAAGCCTTCTTCTCCCGGATGGAAGAAGAAGGCTATCAATTCCACGGCCGGTGGATGGCAGGCAAGGAAGTCGATTCCTTGCCCGAGGGTCAGTGGCTTAACTGAGCGCCATTAGGCCGCCTTGATCAGTGATCCGCTCCGGAAGCGGATCCTTCGGATACGCCTTTAGCCGTTTACCCGGTGTGCAAGGATCCGGTGAGTGCACGTTTTACGAATTGGCCGCCCTTTTCGATCTTTTGCTCGTTCTTCTCAATGATGACCCGCCCGCGGCTTAGAACGGTTTCAGTAAAGCCCTTTACCTCGAAACCTTCGTAGGCCGAATAGTCCACCCGCATGTGGTGCGTGCAAGGATTATTAACGCTGATTTTTTCTGTTCGCTCCGGATCGAAAATCACGATGTCTGCGTCGGTACCCACGGCAATCGTACCCTTCTTGGGAAAGAGGCCAAAAGCTTTAGCCGCCGCAGTAGAGGTCACCTCAACAAAACGATTCAAATCCATTCGCCCCTTAACCACCCCGCCGTTGTAGATAAGGCTCATCCGGTTTTCGACGCCAGGCGCGCCGTTAGGAATCTTGGTGAAGGAATCCAGGCCCAGCTCCTTCTGCTCCTTAAAGCAGAATGGGCAATGGTCTGTGGCTATCGTCTCCAGGTCTCTGAACTTTAGCCCCTGCCAAAGCTCATCCTGATTCCACTTCTCGCGAAGCGCAGGGGTCATCACCCACTTCGCACCCTCAAATCCCTCTTTTTCATAATAGCTCGCATCGAGGAAGAGATATTGAGGACAGGTTTCCGCAATCACGTCCACGCCGCGCTGGCGTGCCCGCTTTACCTCCTCTAACGCGTCAGAACAAGACAGGTGCACGATGTAGAGCGGAACCTTTGCAACTTCTGCGATGGCGATCGAGCGGTAGACGCCTTCGGCCTCCATGCGTGTCGGACGAGTGAGGCCGTGGTACTTCGGAGCCGTATGCCCGTCGGCCAGCGCCTCTTTTATGATCTCATCAATCACGATGCCATTCTCTGCATGCATACAGATGCGGGTGCCGTTTTCTCCCGCCTGCCGAAATGCCCGATACAGCGTGCCGTCGTCTACATAGAGAACCCCCGGATACGCCATAAATAGCTTGTAGGACGTAATGCCCTCATCCGCTAATTTCTGCATCTCCGGCAATCGAGAATCAGGCATATCCGTGATAATCATATGAAATGCATAGTCAATCAGCGCCTTGCCCTCTGCCTTCTGATGCCAGGTATCGAGACCTTTTAACGTTGATTCACCCTTCGTCTGGATTGCAAAATCGATCACGCAGGTCGTGCCGCCAAAAGCTGCTGCACGGGGTCCGGACTCAAAATCATCGGCGCTCATCGTGCCGCCAAACGGCATATCGAAGTGCGTATGGGGATCAATGCCGCCTGGAATAACGAGGCGATTGCTTGCATCGATTACCTTCGCCGCTTCAACATTCAGATTCTTGCCGATCATCGAAATCTTTTCGTCTTCGATGTAGATATCGGCGTGGTAGTCATCCACCGCCGTGATGATCCGGCCATTCTTGATGAGTACGCTCATGATCGTTTCCTCCAATACGGATATTAATTATCGGGCGAACACTTAACCTGCTTTAAGATGCTCCTAGCGCCATAGCTCAGCTTTGGGCCATTGGGTTATTGGGATGCGCCGTCCAATGCAGCGCCTTGTCGGGGTCCACGTACGCTCCCGTTCTTGCGTCGACTTCATTCGATAAGGAACGCAAAGTAAGGCAATTCTCGACGGGACACACCGTGACGCATAGGTTGCATCCTACGCACTCGTCCTCCATAACTTCGTAGTGGCGCTCCCCGTTGTGGGTGGCTCGTATTGCCTGGTGCGATGTATCTTCACAGACGATATGACAACGACCGCATTTGATACACAGCGATTGATCAATTTGTGCCTTGACCGTGTAGTTCAGATTCAGATGTTGCCAATCAGTTAGGGTCGGTACGGCACGGCCCACCATATCGGTCACGGATAAAAATCCCTTATCGTCCAGAAAGCGACTTAAGCCGTCGATCATATCGTCGACGATCTTGAAGCCGTGCGTCATGGCAGCAGTACACACCTGCACATTCCCCGCGCCTAAAAGGAGAAATTCGGCCGCATCTCGCCAGTTACTGACCCCTCCGATAGCCGAGATCGGCAATCCCTGACACTCTGGATCACGCGCAAGATCCGAGACCATATGCAAAGCTATCGGCTTAACCGCAGGCCCACAGTAGCCGCCGTGCGTTCCCATGTTGTCGATGCTGGGTTTAATGCTCAGTGAGTCCAAATCGACCGACATGACTGAGTTGATGGTGTTAATCAAGGATACGGCATCTGCGCCTCCGCTTTTCGCAGCTCTTGCAGGCTGCCGGATACTGGTCACATTTGGAGTCAACTTCACGATCACCGGCAATCGCGAGTACTGCTTACACCATGTGGTGACCATCTCAACATACTCGGGCACCTGCCCCACCGCTGCGCCCATGCCGCGTTCCGACATACCGTGCGGGCATCCAAAATTGAGTTCAAGGCCATCTGCGCCGGTGTCCTCTACCTGAGGGAGGATCGATTTCCATGCGTCCTCCTGGCAGGGCACCATGAGAGAAACCACGAGCGCTCGATCTGGCCAGTCCCGTTTGATCTGCTTGATCTCTTCGAGGTTCACCTCAAGCGGGCGATCGGTAATAAGCTCAATGTTGTTAAAACCGATTACGCTTCGATCCCGACCGTGCAAGGCCTCATAACGCGGCCCACTCACATTCACAATCGGCGGGCCTGCCTCACCCAGCGTCTTCCAAACCACGCCTCCCCATCCGGCCTCAAACGCTCGATTGACGTTGTAGGCTTTATCTGTCGGCGGCGCCGACGCCAACCAAAACGGATTCGGTGACTCGATGCCGATGAAATTCGTCTTTAGGTCCTTCATATGACCCCTCCGATAGTTGATCAGTTCTTTCTTTGTTTCCAGATGGTCCTGTTGTTTTTCAAGGCGCCTTCAACGCGTTGTGAATTGCGTTCGCAGCGATCTTCCCATCTTGTACGGCGCTCACCGTTAGATCATCGCCGCCGTCCACACAATCTCCGCCTGCCCACACACCCTGCCGGGATGTCTGGCGCTCGTCGTTAACTACAAAACGCCCGCCCGCCAAATCAAATGCAGGCCCATCCCCGTGCGGGCTTTCGTGCGGTGATTGACCGATAGCTTTCAGGACCATATCAGCGCTCAAGACGAATCGCTCCCCAGCAGCCGCACCGCTGGTGGTCTCGAACTCGACGCCACTCGCGCGGCCACTTTCGACTGCGACGCCAACCGGCTGAGCCCAATATCGAATTGTGACGCCTCGAATCTTCGCGAATTCCTGCTCCAGGATGCTTGCCTTCATGGCATCCGGCCCGCGCCGGTAGACCAGAGTCACATCCTCTGCACCGAGCAATCGAGCCTGCACCGCAGCATCGATTGCCGTCATGCCGCCGCCAATAACCACCACTTGCCGCCCTACCGGGACCGCGGAGAGCTTCGGCGCCTGCCGCAAGGCATCGATAAAGGTCACAGCATCCATCACACCCTCGGCATCCTCATTCGGAATACCCAGACCTGAACCCCCGCCCAATCCGACGCCAAGGAAAACAGCGTCGTGCTGCGATTGCAGTTGGGCCAGCGTTATATCCTTACCGAGAGCCGCATCGTGTTTGATCTCGATACCGCCCACCGAGAGAACGAGGCCAATCTCCCGCTGAGCAAATTCGTTGAGCATTTTGTAGGCGGCAAGTCCATATTCATTGAGCCCGCCCGACTTCGGGCGCGCTTCGTAGATTACGACGTTATGGCCTAAGACCGCGAGACGGTGCGCGCAAGCCAACCCCGCTGGCCCCGCCCCGACGACACCTACGGATTTTCCGGAGGCCTCGGCACGAGTAAAAAACTCTGCGCCCTGCTGCATCGCCTTATCAACGGCGTAGCGCTGCAATAATCCGATGTTCACAGGACGGTCATCGCCTTGATTGCGAACGCAGACACCTTCACATAGCGTTTCAACGGGACAAGCTCGGGCGCACGTTCCACCCAGAATATTTTCATTGAGAATAAGGCCTGCAGCCCCCGTAGGATTGCCGTTCGCGATCATGCGAATAAAGCCGGGGATATCAATTCCCGTCGGACAGGCTTCCATGCAAGGTGCATCAAAACAAAAATAGCAACGCTCTGCTTCTACCCGGGCTGCGTTTCTCTCCAATGGCACATGCATCTCACAAAAATTGCGCGCACACTCCTCCTCAGTGAGTCGCTCTGCCGCAATCCCGGGAGTACCGTTATGTGCTGTGGCAATTAGTTCCATATCTATTCCTTCCTATCCAAAGGCCTGCACCGCTCTTCTGCGTTCTCTCTATCGAAAGACTGAGGCGGGATAGCAGGTTGCCTCCAACCCCTCCTGACGGAGCGATTGGAGGCGTCTTTCTGCCTAATCCGCTAAGACTCAGCGGTCTTTACTTAGTAAGCCGCATCCCAAACCGCATGAGACCAGGCACCGGTAGGTGCTTTAGAGATCACGGGATCAGAACCACCGCTCAAAAGCGTATCGACAGTCCGCTTGTAGTCCGCTTCTGAAAGTTTGCCCCCGCCTGCTGTGAGCTTGTTGATCTCACCCATCATGCGACGCTGATGCTTCTCTGTTTGGGCACCGGTCTCGTCGTTATCGAGCACGATATCGGCTGCCGCGTCGCTGTTTTCACGAGCCCATGCCCAGCCCTTCATCGAAGCGCGCACAAAACGAGCCATCTTGTCGACGAACTTAGGATCAGACAGATTCTTCTCGAGGACATACAGGCCATCCTCTAAAGTCGCCACGCCCTGATCTTCGTACTTAAAAGTCACCAACTCATCAGCACCAAGCCCTGCATCAATGATCTGCCAGTACTCGTTATAGGTCATGGTTGAGACGCAGTCGGCCTGCTTTTGAAGAATCGGATCAACATTGAAGCCTTGTTTGAGTACCGTTACCCCGTTTGAGCTGCCGTCCGTTGGAATATTCAGACGACCCATCCAGCTGAGAAACGGATATTCGTTACCGTAAAACCACACACCGAGCGTGCGACCCGGGAAATCAGACGGCGCCTTCACGCCGCTGTCTTTTCGACAGGTGAGCATCATTCCAGATCGTTTGAACGGCTGCGCGATATTGACCAGAGGCAGACCCTTTTCACGTGACGCTAGCGCCGAGGGCATCCAATCAATAATGACGTCCGCGCCACCTCCGGCAATCACCTGGGGCGGGGCCACGTCAGGACCGCCGGGTTTAATCGTGACATCCAGTCCTTCATCTTTATAAAAGCCCTTATCTTTCGCGACAAAATAGCCTGCGAACTGAGCCTGGGTTACCCACTTCAACTGAAGGGTCACCTTATCCGCGGCCAAAGCGATAGAGCTTGTCATAGCCACAGACACGGCCAAGAGCATGGTCGTAAGCTTGGTCCTCATAATTACCTCCTCTTTTGCGTTAATCATGCCCCGCGAGGGGCGTCCTTACGGCAATCGGCGGAACGACGCGTGCCAGAAGGTGGCGCGCCGCTCCGCTATTGCCAGTAATCCATAAAAAAGAGATCCAGACACCGCCGCAACGGCAATCGATGCCCAGACCATCTCCATATTCATACGGCCCACTTCCGTTGAGATACGAAACCCCATCCCAACGATAGGCGTGCCGAAGAACTCCGCCACGATGGCGCCAATCAATGCCAACGCCGAATTGATCTTCAATGCATTAAAAATAAAAGGAAGCGCGTTCGGCAACCGGACTCGAGTAAACGACTGCCAATGGCTTGCCCCAACGGCGCGCATGAGATCCAGTTCAATTGCGGTCGAACTCTTGAGGCCGCTGATCGTATTCACCAGCATAGGGAAAAACGTCATGATGACCACCACTGCGGCCTTGGACTGCCAATCAAAGCCGAACCACATCACCATGATGGGTGCAATTCCAATTATCGGGATCGCGCTGACGAGATTGCCCACGGGCAGCAACCCACGTCCCAAGAACTGCCAACGATCGGCGGCTAGCGCTGCACCGAAACCGGCTAGGTTACCCAGCAAGAACCCAGGAATCACGGCCCGAATGACGGTCTGTTGAAAATCCGCGGCCAGCACACTTAGGGATTCACCAATCGCTTGCCCGACTAGGCTTGGTGCAGGCAGTAGCACCCGCGGAATACCCAACCCGATCGTGATGAGCTCCCAAAGCGCCAGGAGCCACACCCCCAGCAGAATCGGAACAAGAATCCGACAAGCCGCCACGAAGGCCGTCCCGTCATCTTTTTGAGAACTAAGGCGCTTCATGACGTGCCAGGCCGCAAAGCCTAAGGCCGCTACCCAGAACCAAAGACCCGATTGCGCCTGCCCACTTATCGCATCCAAATGCACTATTTCAATTGCGACGCGAAGCGCACTAAGAAATAAGAGCAATTGCGCAACAAGCACGATTGCCTGTCCGGTAGACCGAATCATTGCCAGGATTAAAACGCCCGCAAGCATCGCCATACCGAACCGCGCATTCGCGATTTGAGTCCAGCTCGTATCAACCGCAGGCGGAAAGATAAACGCGAGGATCAACAGAGCCGCGCTCAGCCCGACGGCCAACTCCTTATTGAAGCCTGTGATGCTCATGCAAGGACAGCCTGTCCACCGTTAAGACGACGTAATGCCAGTCGCTCGAAAAAGCCGATCAGCGTGACCAGCAAAGCCGAGACCACCGAAGCCACGATGAGAGCAGCCCATATCATCGTGATTTGGCCGTAGTAGGACCCGCTCAATAATCGAGCCCCGAGACCGCCCTGCCCTCCCGTTGGAAGCTCAGCCACGATAGCCCCAACCACACTTAACGCGATAGCGACTTTCAGCGAAGCAAAAAGGAAGGGTATCGATGACGGAAGCCGCAATTTAAAAAATATCTGAGTAGCGGATGCTGAGTACGTGCGCATCTGATCGATCAGGATAGGTTCTGGGGAGCGTAACCCTTTCACCATTCCCACCACAACGGGGAAGAAGCAGAGATACATGGAAATAACGGACTTTGGGAATAGTCCGGTAATCCCTAGGGAGCCAAGCACCACGATGATCATTGGCGCCAAGGCTAATATCGGTATCGTCTGGGACGCGATGATCCAGGGCATCAGGGATCGATCTAAGGTTGTGACGTAGACGATGCCAATCGCAAGCGCTATACCGAGCAACGTGCCTAAGCCGAAACCAAGCAGCGATGAGGACAGCGTAATACCGGCGTGGTAGATCAAACTGCGCTTTGAAGTGATCGCTTTATCGACGACCGTTTTTTTAAGTTCCGCGCCCACTTGATGGGGCGACGGCAAAACCGGCCGCTCCATTTTCCATGCGTCCGTCGCCAGCTGGGTGAAGTTCCAATCGATCCCGTTTTTCTCGTAACGGTCAATGAGCTGCGGACTATTGAGGCGAATCGCACCGACGTACCAAATCAGAATGATACTCAGCACTACCATAGCAATCGGCAAGAAAGATCCCTGACGCAACAAGCGATCACTCATCGTCATAGCTGTGTCCCGCTTTCAATCCCTCACGCACCCGATGCGCCACTTCTAAAAAGGCTGGCGTCTCTCGAATATCCAGCGTTCGATCCCTCGGAAAGTCGCAAGGAATGACGTCCATGATCTGACCGGGTCGTGGCGACATCACCACCACGCGGGTCGAGAGAAACACCGCTTCCGGTATTGAGTGCGTCACGAACACTACGGTCTTTCCGGTCTTTCGCCACAGCTCGAGCAATTGCTGATTAAGGTGATCACGCGTAATTTCATCAAGCGCCCCGAACGGTTCATCCATGAGCAATAGATCCGGTTCGACGCTTAGCGCACGCGCGATCGATACGCGCTGCTGCATACCGCCAGAAAGTTGCCAGGGATATTTGTTCTCGAAGCCGATCAGGTTTACCAGTTCAAGATAACGCGCCGCCCGCTCCTGCTGGTCGGCGCGGGGTAACCCCATAATCTCAAGCGGGAGCATCACGTTCTTTCGGACGGTGCGCCACGGATACAGCGCTGGCGCCTGAAAGACGTAGCCATACGCCCGCTGACGTCTCGCGTCGCCCGGGCTCACACCGTTGATGCGAACATCACCCGCTGTGTGCGTCTCAAGATCAGCAATCACCCGCAGTAAGGTTGTCTTGCCGCAACCCGAGGGGCCAATGAGCGATATAAATTCGCCTGAACGGATATCCAAATTGATATCGGAAAGCGCATGCACAGGCCCATCCGAGGTCGTGAATTCCAGGGACAAATTGTCTACCTGGACAACGATCTCATTGTGGTCAGCGACCGAACCCATCTTGGTGGCTCCGCTAGGTGCGCATCCTATGCGTTACTCCGGCCGGCTTTCGCCAACATTGCATGCAGCATGACGTTGGCGCCCGCGGTAGACCAGGCCGGTTCGATATCCTCCACCTCGTTATGACTGATGCCATCAATGCACGGAATGAAAACCATTGAGGTGGGGGCGACATGTGCCACAAAACACGCATCATGGCCGGCCCCCGTCACAATTTGCCGGGAGGTATAGCCATGCGATTTTGCAGCCGCGTCAACTGCCGCTACGCAGGTCTCATCGAAGTAGACAGGGGCGTAATAAAAAATTTGCTCGAGCTCAAAGGTCAACTGACTTTGCTCCGCAATTTCTTTTATACCTTTGCGAACCGCCTCGTCCATCTTTGAGAGCACCGCGTCATTGGGGTGTCGGATATCGATGGTCATGAACACCCGACCGGGAATGACGTTGCGCGAGTTTGGATGCACATTCAACATACCGACCGTCGCGCATGCGAGAGGCGCATTCGCAAGGCCGATCTCATTGACCAAATTCACAACTTTTGCGGCGCCAAGAAGCGCATCTTTCCGGCGATCCATCGGGGTTGGGCCCGCATGCGACTCGGTCCCGACTAACTCCAATTCGTACCACCGCTGGCCCTGAGCATCCGTGACCACGCCGATCTCAATGCCTTCTTCCACGAGAATGGGTCCTTGCTCAATATGCGCCTCAAAATAGGCATGTAGAGGTCGCCCCATCGGCTGATCCCCGGCATAACCGATTCGCTCCAGTTCCTGCTTCATTGTCAGGCCATCGGCATCGGCTCGAGACAGTCCATATTCAAGATCGTAAACGCCCGCAAACACCCCAGACGCGACCATCGCAGGCGCAAAGCGACTGCCTTCCTCATTGGTCCAACACGCTGCCTCAACCGGGTGACGCGTCTGAATGCCATGGTCATTCAAGGTGCGGATAACCTCTAAACCGGTCAGCACGCCATAGACGCCATCAAAGCGACCACCGGTCGGCTGCGTATCCAGATGGCTGCCGGCAACCACAGGAGGCAGACTGGGATCCGTTCCAGGTCGTTGGGCAAAAATATTACCCATCTTGTCCACGGAAATCGTGCAACCGGCTTCTTTGCACCAGTCGACAAAAAGATCCCGTGCCTCACGGTCAAGGTCCGTCAAAGCCAGTCGACAGGAGCCCCCTTTCTCGGTGGGTCCGATCTTTGCCATGTCCATTAGAGACTTCCAAAGTCGCTCGCCGTTTACTGTGAGCTTTTCATCCACTATTTATTTCTCCCTGATGTTGCGCAGACGCCAACGATTACCGATCAATTGATTAGTTGAGCTCGACCAGCGGGTCGTAGGTTTCCGGTCGACGGTCGCGGAAAAACTGCCAGGTGTCGCGTACTTGACGCACCATATCCATATCCATCTCATGTATCAGAAGTTCGTCCTGATCAGGGCTTGCCTGAGCCTCTATCTGCCCTCTTGGGTTAACAAAATAACTGGACCCATAAAATTCACCGATGTTCCAGGGCGCCTCGGTGCCTACTCGATTGATAGCCGCGATGTAAACGCCGTTCGCTGCGGCGGATGCAGGTTGCTCCAGCTCCCAGAGATACTGGGACAGCCCAGCAACCGTTGCGGACGGGTTATAGATAATCTCCGCGCCTCTGAGTGCCAGCGCACGCCATCCCTCCGGAAAATGGCGGTCATAACAGATATAAACGCCGATCGTTCCATACGCGGTGTGGAAGACGGGCCAGTCTGATGCGCCGGGCTTGAAGAAAAATTTTTCCCAGAAACCGGCAACCTGAGGAAGATGAGTCTTGCGATACTTGCCGAGGTAACTTCCATCCGCATCAATCACGGCTGCCGTGTTGTAGTAAACGCCTGTCATTTCCTCTTCATAAATCGGCACAATGATGACCATGTTGTGCTTCTTGGCGTACTCCTGCATGAGCGACACGGTATAGCCCCCAGGAATCGCTTCGGCGGCGGCATACCACTTGGCATCCTGGCTGGGACAGAAATACGGCTGCGTGAAAACCTCCTGAAAGCAGAGAATCTGGACGCCAGCCGCGCCGGCCTTATCAATCAGCGGAAGGTGCGCGGCCAACATGGCATCGCGAATCTGCTCGGGCGTATCCTCGGTGGAGCCTTTCAAACTCATTTGGATGAGCCCGGATTTCAATGTCGTCATAGTCCTCTCCTTTTTTTTAAAACGTCTTTTAAAACGCTCAATCTACAAATTAGTTAACTCGAGATGCTTGCTTCTTGGGTATGTTTTCGCGCACGGGGGCATCCGTTAACCCCAAGCCCCGAATCAGCACATCAACAACGCCATCGGTTGCAGCGTAGATATCCGCATCGTAATTAGTAGTACCCGTAACGGCCTGAATCTGCGCTTCGAAATCAGCATAGGTCTGCGTCACAGCCCAAATCATAAAAAACGCATGGGCAGGGTCGACGCGAGCCATTCGCCCCTCGCTCTGCCAACGCTCAAACACGCGCCCTTTGTCAGCCACCCATGGGCGCAGGTGATTAGTGAGATGGGTTCCGATGACCGGCGCACCGCCAATGACCTCCATTGCGAAAAGTCTCGACGCCTCCGGATAATACCGAGACAGCTCGATTTTTCGATTAACATAAGTCCGAATCGCCTCCGCCGGATTTACGTCGTCGGCGATATCGCCTAACGCATCGAGCCACAGATTCAAGACGCGCTCGATTACCAGTCGATAGAGTGCTTTTTTCGATTTGCAGTAATAGAGCAGATTCGCTTTCGACAGACCGGCTTCCCGAGCAATCTCATCGACTCGAGCGCCGTCATACCCTTTGCGCGAAAAGATGCGCGTGGCGGCCGCAATGATGTGCTCGCGGGGTGAGGTGCGGCTTCCGACCGCTTTGCCGTCTGTTCCGGCTTGCGATGGGCCGGGCCAGACTATAGATTGAATATCCGGCATACGGAGATCATTTTGGCTTGCTTTTGACCAAATGGTCAAATCTCCGGAAGCAAACAAACACTCGAATATTAAGGTTCCCTAATCAACGCATCACGCTAAGCATTAACAGCCGATTTACTGTCTTGCGATTCCCGGCGCGTTCTGACGCAACACGAATTTTTGGACCTTCCCGGTCGCGGTCTTTGGTAATTCCTCGACAAAAGTCACTTGCTGCGGCGTCTTGAAGTGAGCCAAGCGATCGCGCACATGCTGCTTGAGTTCGTCCCCTGAGGCCGACGCATCCGCTTTCAGGACCACAAACGCGTGCGGACTTTCTCCCCATTTTTCGTGCGGCATGCCGACGACCGCCGCTTCCTGCACAGCCGGATGGGTAAGAAGACAGCCTTCCAGTTCAACGGAAGAAATATTCTCGCCGCCGCTGATGATCACATCCTTAAACCGATCTCTGATTTCGATATAACCATCGGGGTGCACAACGGCAGCATCACCGGAATGAAACCAACCGTCTTTGATCGCCGCGTCGGTCGCTTGGGTATCGTTGTAATACCCCTTCATCACGACATTGCCCCGAACCGTGATCTCTCCAAGAGTTTCACCGTCCGCCGGCACCTCTGATCCCTGCTCATCCACCACCCGCACCTCACCGGAACTGACCAACTCTACGCCCTGTCGGGCTTTCACCTTGGCCCGCTGCTCAAGACTTAAGTCCGCATGCTCCGGGCGCATCTCGCAGAATGTAATCAGGGGTGCAGTTTCAGTAAGGCCATAAACATGCGTCAATTCCCAGCCCAGTTCTTTTTCAACAAGTTCGATCGTTGCTGCCGCCGGCGGTGCGCCCGCGGTGAATAGACGCACCCCCGCTGGGGCGCCTTGTCTTACATCCTTTGGAGCGTTGGCGATACTGATCAGCACCGTTGGCGCCGCGCAAAACATGGAGATACCTTCGGCCTTGATTAATCGAAAAATCTCATCCGGGTCTACCTTTCTGAGACAGACATGGGCCATGCCGCGGGCTGTATTTATCCACGTAAAGGTCCATCCGTTCGCGTGAAACATCGGCAAGGTCCACAGATACCGATCCGCCGGACTGAGATGATGATGTGCCAGCGTGCCCATAATGTTCATGTAGGCGTTTCGATGGGTGATCATGACCCCTTTCGGACGGGCCGTCGTGCCGCTCGTATAGTTAATTGTGATCAGATCCGTTTCATCAATCGCCACGGAATCAAAGTGAGGATCGTGTGCGACGAGCTGCTCTTCATAATTAATCCAATCGGATCCGGCGCCCTCTAGGGCCACGAAAACTTCGACCGTGTGTAACTGATCCCGAATACCGTTAATGGCCTCAAAATAATCAGGATGCGCGCAAACCACTTTTGCGCCGCAATGATTGAGGATGTACTCGAAATCATCCGGTTTGAGTCGGTAATTTATCGGCACGAGGACAGCACCAATTTGTGGAACGGCGTAATAGCCCTCAAGGTGAGAGTGAGTGTTGGGGGCAATGTACGCCACCCGGTCGCCGTGCCCTACGCCCATGCTCTGGAGCGCGTGCGACCATCGGTCGCAACGCTCAAGAAATTGGCCATAGGTAAACCGTTGATCACCATCCACGACGGCTTCACGGGAGCTGTAAAGTCGCTTTGCCCGTCGCGCGAATTCCATGGGTGTTAGTGCGATTTCCATCTCAAAGCCTCATGAGTTCATTGCGTTAATGTCTACGTCGGTCGTGCCATATTCGGCGACGGCCTGCGGCCTGTCAAACCGGAAGTAGCCCGAACCTAAATATCTAATTGCTCAGAAAATCGTGCAACGCTCGAACTACTTCGGCTGGCGTTTCTTCTGGAAGAAAATGTCCAGAGGATAATGCCTTACCCGACACCTCATCGGCATAATCACGCCAGACCTTAAGTACGTCGTACGTGCGATGAACAAAACCCTTGTCGCCCCAAAGCGCAAGCAATGGTGCACTAATCCGTTTTTGACAATCGGCGCGATCATGCGCCAGGTCAACCTCTGCTGCCGCTCGATAATCCTCACAAGCGGCGTGAATGGTTTCAGGTTTGGAAAACCACTCGATGTATTCCGCTAACGCCTCGGGCGCAAAGACCGCATCAGGCGCACTCCACTGTCCCAATTTCATGCGCAGGTAGTACTCCGGATCCGCTCCAATCATGTGTTCCGGCATGCCCTTTTCCTGAATAAGGAAGAACCAGTGATAGTAACCGGTTGCGAAGGCCTGATCGGTGTTATCGAACATATGCAAAGTCGGCACGATATCCATCACACATAGTCTCTCGACATGCTGTGGGTGGTCGAGCGCAAGGCGATGCGCTACCCGAGCTCCCCGATCATGCCCCACCACGCTATAGCGTTCATGACCTAGCAAGCGCATCAGTTCCGCAATGTCGTTTGCCATCTCGCGCTTGGAATAAGGGGTGTGTTGTTCGTCCGTCGGCGGTTTCGAGCTGCGGCCATAGCCCCGGAGATCCGGACAAATGACCTCGAAGTCCTCTGCTAAGGAAGGCGCGACCCGATGCCACATCGCGCTGGTCTGAGGGAATCCGTGCAGAAGCACAACCGGCTGCCCTACACCGCTGCGGCGCACAAAAAGCTCCGCGCCACTGGTCTGATAACGCCCAATCTTAAATGCGTCGAACATAATCCGGACTTACGATTTTCTTTGAGGCCGTCTGATCCACTGTGTCAATATATCAGTTGTTGTTACCCATAACTTTTTCACCGGAGGGTGTGAAATGAAAAAAATAATCGTTGGACTTGCGCTATCGCTTGCTCTCTTGCCCGCAATAACTCTTGCCGGCACCGCGGTCCGATATTCGGTGGATGGGTCGGATTACGAAGGCCTTTACTATCCTTCTACACCAAATGCCCCGTTGATCCTCCTGGTTCATGATTGGGACGGCCTCACCGATTACGAGCTCAAGCGCTCAGAAATGCTCGTCAATATGGGCTATGCGGTTTTTGCGGTGGATCTTTTTGGGGCTGATGTACGACCCACTGAAATGGATCACATGAAAGCCTTAACCGGTGCTTTGTACAAAGACCGCTCTAAGATGCGCGACCTGATGCAGGGCGCTGTCATTGCGGCAAAGAGCCAGGGCGCAAATACGGCTAACGCCGTTGCTGCCGGATATTGCTTTGGCGGAGCCGTCGTGCTGGAGTTCGCTCGCTCTGGCGCAGATATGAAAGGCTTCGTCACATTTCATGGCGGGCTCAAGACCCCGGACGGGCAGGATTACAGCGCCGCGAAAGGCAGTTATCTTATCCTGCACGGCAGCGCCGATAAGGCGATCCCCATGGAGCAATTTGCAGGACTCGCGACCGAACTGGAAGCGGCCGGTCTGCCTCATGAAATGGTGACCTACAGCGGTGCCCCACACGCCTTCACCGTTTTTGGGTCCAAACGGTATCGTGAGGACGCAGACAAGAAATCCTGGAAACAGTTTGGCGAGTTCCTATCCTCGACTCTCGACTAAATTGGCCTTAATTTAGGTCGGGGAGCCCCGCGATAAGTAAGGGCTCTGCGGGTTGAAGCCCACTCCTTTGCCTACGATATCAAGATGCACAAAAACAATAGCCTCCGGGTTTAAGCCGAGGGCTACTAAAACCGATGGGTACAGGGTCGGGTACGCCCGGTAGACCTCAGGCCTGCTTCTTAAAGAAAGCGCTGTACACGCTACTGGCAAGTGTGAGGAAGCCCGCCACAATAAGAACGCCGGCAATGGGTCGACCAAAAAAGCCCGTCCACTCGAAATGCAGCATTTGCATGGCCTGCGCAAACGTCTGCTCGCCGATCTTCCCAAGGATCAAGCCCAAAACAATCCCCGCGACTGAATAACCCGAACGACGAAGAAAAAAGCCGGCGACACCGGCGATAAACATCACCACCACATCAATTACCAGCCCGCGGACCGCATAGGCGCCCACGGTCGCCAGCAATAAAATTAACGGCGCAAGGAACTGAAACGGAATCTTCAGTAAATTGATGATCGTTTTGGTTTCAAGAAAGCCGACGAGTAAGATCGATAAGTTCGCAAAAAACATCGCTGCAAACACAACCCAAACCAGATCCGGGCTATTTAAAAAGACAAGCGGGCCGGGCTCCATATCGTGCATCTGAAAAACACCCACCATCATCGCCGTGAGCGCGCCACCCGGCAGCCCCAACGCGAGGAGCGGAATCATTGCCGCGCCCGTTGCCGCATTGTTTGCGGTCTCAGAGGAAATGACCCCCTCCAGCTTGCCCTTGCCAAAGGCTTTCTTGTCCTTGGACCATCGGACCGCTTCGTTGTACCCCATAAAGGCTGCAAGCGTTGCGCCGATTCCAGGCAGGATTCCGCAGAAAAACCCAATAAAGATCGAGCGGATCACGGCAAATTTATGGGCTAAGAGCTCTGCCAAGCTTGGGAAATTCACGCTAAGCTTGGGAGCTTTATAGGAGCCGGTGGCTTTCTTCTCGGCCTGAACAAAAATCTCTGAAACGGCAAAAAATCCCAAAATCGTCGGAATGAAGTGAATGCCGGCCAGCAAATATGGCATGCCAAAGTCGTAGCGCGGGATTCCGCCCACAGGATCCATACCTACCACCGCGATCATAAGCCCAATCAAAACCGACAACCATCCCTTCCAAAGTGTTTTCGCGCCAACTGTCGCGGCGACTGCGAGACCAAAAAACACGAGCGCAAAAATTTCTGGCGGGCCGAAGGCGGATATCGCCCAGTTGGCTATTGGAGCCGTTGCAATCATCATGATTACTGCTGATACCGTGCCGCCAATCGCCGAACACATCACGGCTGCGCCTACCGCTTTACCCGCCTGGCCGTTTTTGGTCATTGGATAACCATCAAAAGCCGTCGGTGCATTCTCAGGCGCTCCGGGAATGTTAAAGAGGATCGCGGTGATGGCTCCGCCATATACGCCCGTACAATAAATCACCGAAAACAACATGATCCCGTGCTCTGCCGATAAATGGGCGGTAAAGGGCAGCAGGATTGCTGCGAGCGTCAGCATGCTGACGCCAGGGATGGCGCCAAAAAGCATCCCGCCGACCACGCCACCAAAGAAGATTAGGATGCCCATCGGGTCGCTGAATAAAGCAACCGTCCCGTTTAGAAAATTCGTATATGCGTCCATGGATATGTGGGCCCTTCTCTACTGAAGCACCGTAACCAGCCAGTTACTGAAGTCGTAGAACGGTGAAATATTTCCTGTCGGCAACCCGACATACAGAATACTCACGAACATCATGAGAAGAACACCCATGATGAGCGCAATGGTTAGCGCGATCCACTGCGGACGACGCTCGCCCATAAGCAGTGTCACTCCGATAATAAATAACGGTGCCATCGCATAAAAACCCATGTCTTCAAGAATTGCGGCGAAGAAGATGGGTAACGCCAGCATGCCGCCGACGTGATTTCCGCGCATGGTCGCGAGGTAAAGCACGAGAGTTACCGGGGCTGTAATTAACTTGACAACATGAACGCCTGTTTTGTCGAGGGTCATCGCCATAGCCAGGACATCCGGCAGACGCATGTAGATAAAGGGAATCACCAACAACCAAAGCGTTGAGAGATACCAACGCAAAGAAGCATGCCCTGCCTCACGAGCGGCATCCTCTGAGCCATCATCTGTTGCCGCACCAAGCGAACCGGTTGACTCATCCCCCGCGTAGTACTGGTACAACAGCTGGCCGAGGGCAGCCAACGCCATCAAGATAATCAGTGCCCGAGGCCAACCGGCCGCGCCGAACTTGTAGATCTCAATGCTTTTGTTAAAAGCAGAAGACTCTACGTAAAGAAACGCCGCCAGCAAAAGCCAGAACGCGGTTTCGATGATGTGTCCAGGCCGAAGTTTGCCCATAAACCGACCGCCTAGCCGTTAAAAAGAAAAGAGCCCAACCCGATGCCGGCACACTGACCGAATCGGGTTGGGCATGGAGAGACCGATACGCAAGACGCGTCTGTCTAGATTATTTAACCTCTAAACCCAGTTCCTTATAGACATCACGGTACTGCTGAATTGTTGAGGTGATCAGCTTCTTGCCGCCCTCAGTGTCGCGATAGCTGTCGATCAGGTTCATATATTTCTTCTCGTTGTAGGCCTGATAGCTTGGGACGCAGAATGATTTCTGGAACGCCCATTGCAGCCATTTCACGCGATCTGCGGGAGCGTCTTTGTGGACATAAAAGCCGCGGAATCTCAACAGCGGTTCAAACTTAAAGCCAGCATCCGTGAGGCTTGGCACATCGGCAAACGCGCTCGGGCGCTCGTGTAGCAGCGTCAGAATCGGCTTAAAGGTGCCGGCGTCGAGAAACTTACGGACGTCACCCGGCTGCTCGAAGAGCGCGTCCACCTGGCCACCCGCAAGCGCGCCGTAGCGGGGAGCACCCTTATCAAAGGAGATCTGCTGAATTTCCATGCCGGTCGCATCGGTCAGATACTTCATGTTGATGCGCTCCATGGAGCCTTCCTTGGATACGTTAGCAATTGTGGCCTTGCCACCCTGCGCTTTTACCCAGGCAACAAACGAATCCCAGTCGGTGTAGCGGTCCTCGTTCGTGCGAATGTAAATCTGTGAAAACGTAATCTGAGAAATGACCAGCGGGATCAAGTCAGTCGCTGGGTTTGGTTTTGAGGAATCGAGCGCGTGCGCACTGGACGCGTCGTCAATATGCTCAAGCACGGTGTACCCGTCGGCGGGCATCGCCATGTAGGCGGTCATGCCGACCGTGCCCGAACCGCCCGGCTTATGGTCGCGGTTGATCGCCACGCCGGTGAGCTCGGTGACAGCAGTTGCCATCGCCTGGGCCACCTGACCCGAACCGCCGGCAGGACCGTAAGGCACGATCATGCCCAACGCCCGCGCCGGGAAGCCATCAGGCTTATCCATCGAGCCGGGCATACCATCGGTCACACAAGCAGCAAACGCGGTACTGGCGGACAACGTCACCGCTGCCAGTATGGAACCCGTCGACGCAATTAATTTCTTGTACTTCATTACATCCTCCTCATCTTTATGTAGAAAGGTCTCTGAAAAAGAGCCTCAAAAATACTATCCCACCCCTACGGGGGTGTCAAAACATTTGCCCTATTTAGTTAAAAGCCCGAACCAGCATAGTCCCGCCGGACACCAACAGGACCGCCAAAACGAGCCTGCTGAATCGATCATCGCTCACCCTACCCCGCAATCTTTCCCCCAACAGCAACCCAACGACAACAGGGATCGTCGCCAGGGTGGATAACAGAGTAAGGTGCCATGTAAGAACCCCAAACCACATGAGAAGCAGAGCCCATGGCACAACACACGCGATATAGAGAAAACTTATCGAGGCAACGAATCGCTCTTTATCAAGACCGGGAAGTGAGACCAGGTAAATAATCAGCATGGGTCCAAACATCGAAGAGAGCCCACCCACTAATCCACTCGCACAACCAAACACCATTCCTACAGGCTTTTCGACGCGACTTGGAATCTGCAGCTTGTAAGACGAGGCCTGCAGAATTGTGAAGGCGATAACAACGATCCCAACGACCAAAAGCAGCGTCCGGTCATCGATGTTCGCCAGAATAAAAACGCCGGCCAGCGTGCCGCCAACAATCGCGAGAAACATCGGCCAAAAACGGGACACCACGGAGCGGACCGCCCTCGCGCGAGCCGCCTGCCAAACATTGGCTACCACAACGGGGATAGCCATCAGCACAACAGCGGTCTGCGCCGGCACCACAAGCGCCATCAACGGAACCGTCAAAAGTGGTGTCCCGACGCCCAGGGTGCCTTTGATCAAGCCGCCACAAAAAAGCGCAAAGGCGCACCACGCAATAATTAAAGGATCAAAGTCGGCTAACGCCATCGTGCGACAGCCTTGCGGCCTAGTCCAGCGCCTCAGCCAGAACACGAATCACATGCAACGGGTTTTTATCAGATAGATCGCTTATCTGATGCCGACAGCTGAATCCGTCTGCAACCACGAGGTCGTTCGGTTCCGTTCCCTTCAGGGCAGGTAGCAAACTAAGCTCTGCCATGGCAATTGAGGCCGCTTGTGTCTCTTTTTGGTAGCCAAAGCTGCCTGCCATGCCACAGCAGCTGGATGTGATTTGCTTGACCTCAGTCCCGGGAAGGTTTGATAAGACGGACGTCACGGCGCCCAAGGTGTTGAAGGCCTTTTGGTGACAATGGCCGTGAAGCCATAGGGTTCGCCCCTCGCCCGGGGAAAAACGCAGCTGCGCAAAAGCCGCTGCCCCTTCGCCCGCCAAAAACTCCTCGATCAAGAAGACACGACCTGCAATCCGATCCAAACCGGCATCAGAGATCAGACTGGGTATTTCGTCTTTGAAGGTGTAAAGACAGGAAGGCTCCAGTCCCACCACCGCCATCCCCTTTTCAAGATAGGGCTTGAGCGCCTTCAGCGTGCGTTGCGCTTCCGCGCGTGCTTCGGAGAGCATGCCCGATGACAGATAAGTGCGGCCACAACATAGCGGCCGGTCAGAGTTATCACTGGCTTTTGGAAAATGCACCCGATACCCCGCCGCCAATAAAACCTTGAGGGCCGCCTCCAAATTTGCAGCCTCAAAGTAGCGGTTAAACGTGTCACCGAACAACACCACCTCTCCCGCTCGCCCGTCACCCAAAAAGGAAGGTGAATCGTCAAATGGCTTCTTGAGCCAGGTCGGCAGGGATCGCTCGGCGCTAAACCCCACAAGGGCTTCGCTGAGCCTCGCAAGGAACGGGCTCTTGTTCCGGAGGTTGGCAATCCCCGAAAAGCGACTCGCCAGACGCGCGTACCGGGGCAGATGCCCGATGAGTCGCTCCCGCAGCGGGCGACGATGCTGCTGATAGTAATGATGAAGGAACTCCGTCTTCATCTTTGCCATATCAACACCCGTGGGACACTCGCGTTTACAACCCTTGCATCCCACACACAGCTGCATCGTCTCCAGCATTTGAGGACTCGTGAACGCGTCCTCTTCAAGCTGGTTGGAAAGCGCGAGCCGCAGACTGTTTGCCCGGCCTCGAGTCAGATGTTTTTCCTCTCGGGTGACACGATAAGATGGGCACATCACGCCCGCATCAAACTTGCGACACGCCCCGTTGTTATTGCACATCTCTACCGCGCCGCCAAAACCGCCCCAGGCCGACCAGTCGAATCCCCCGGAGACCGACCGGGTGTGATAGTCGGGCTTGTAGCGAAACAAAGACCGGTCATCCATTTTTGACGGGTTCACTATTTTCCCGGGATTAAAAATACCCGCCGGGTCAAAAAGAGTCTTTACCTGTTCAAAGGCTTTGACCATCGTACGGCCGAACATCGGCTCATGAAACTCTGAGCGCACCAAACCGTCGCCATGCTCCCCTGAATGGGAGCCCTTGTACTCCCGAACCATCGCAAAGGCTTCCTCTGCAATTGCGCGCATCTTGCGAACATCCAGCTCCTGCTTGACGTTCAGCACCGGTCGGACGTGCAGACACCCTACAGACGCGTGCGCATACCAGGTGCCTGACGTGCCGTGCTTTGAAAAGATTTCCGTCAGACGGCGGGTATATTCCGCAAGATCTTCAAGACGTACGGCACAGTCTTCAATAAAGGAGATGGGTTTTCCGTCCCCTTTCATAGACATCATGATATTGAGCCCGGCCTTTCTGACCTCCCAGATCTCTTTTTGAAAAGACGGGTCAATAGCATCCACAACGGCATCAGGGAACCCAAGATCGGCCATCAGCTCGTGCAGCAGCCTGATAGCTTTTATTTGCTCAGCTTCATCATCACCGGAGAACTCGACGAGCAAGATGGCGTCAGGCTCGCCTCGTACACAGCGCTCAATGACAGGCCGAAAGAGCGGAATCTCGCGCGATAGATCAATCATTGTCCGGTCCACCAGTTCGACCGCGCTGGGGTTAAGCTTGACCAGATGCTGTGAGGCATCCATCGCCGAGTAGAAACTTGGGAAATGGCATACGCCCAATGTCTTGTAACGCGGCACTTGTGAAAGCTTGAGATGGATCTGCTCAGAGAAGGCCAAGGTGCCTTCGGAACCCACCAGCAGATGCGAAAGATTGACGCGCCCCGCCTCGGACTGAATCAACGCGTCAATGTTGTATCCGCCTACACGACGCTGGACTTTGGGAAACCGCTCGTCAATTTCTGCGGCATGGGTACGTCCTACCTCCAGAAGCGCCCGGGTCAGATCATTAACCGCGCCTTTCGGCTCGAGATCACCGAAGAACCCGCGCTGGCCTGTTGCGCTAATCGCATTGATCGCCAGAACGTTGTCCCGCATGGTGCCGTAACGAATGGATCGCGCCCCGCAGCTATTGTTGCCGGTCATGCCGCCTATGGTGGCTCGACTCGCGGTAGAAACATCAACCGGGAACATCAGGCCGCGGCCTGCAAGCAACTGGTTCAGTTGATCCAGAACGATGCCGGGCTCGACGATTGCCGTTTTATTGTGCGGATCGATTTCTATCAGCCTGTGCAAAAAAGCGCTGTTATCAATAACCAGCGACTGGCCCACGGTCTGACCGCATTGGGAGGTACCCCCGCCGCGGGGCAAAATGGATATCCCCTCTTCCGCCGCGATCTGAATTGCGCAGGTGACATCATCCCAGCGGCGCGGAACCAATACCCCGACCGGCTCGATCTGGTAGATGGAGGCGTCAGTCGCGTACCTGCCCCGCGAAAACGCGTCGAACAGCACATCGCCTTCGACCTCAGCGCGAAGACGCTGAGCTAAACGATCGGCATCAGACAAGGATTGTTTAACGGCAGCAGACAAGAGCGAATCGTGATGGCGTGGGGCGAATTTCGGTTAGCAACACGGCATTAAGGATACAATCTGGCGCTTTCCACCCAATCACAGCGTTCATGAGCGGTCGGCACTTTCTTCAGATCCCGGGGCCTACTAACGTTCCGGATCGGATTTTACGCGCAATTGATGCGCCCACCATGGATCACCGTGGGCCAAGCTTCGCGGCGCTCACGCGCGACATTCTTGAGCACTTGCCAAAGATTTTTAAGACCGAGCAGCCGGTTCTGATTTTTCCCGCCTCTGGCACCGGCGCCTGGGAGGCCGCCCTTGTAAACTGCCTTTCACCAAACGATCGGGTGCTGATGTGTGAAACAGGGCAATTTGCAAGCCTGTGGTTCCATCTGGCCGAGAAGTTGGGTCTAAGCCCACAGGTCATCCCGACCGACTGGCGGCGCGGGGCAGACGCGGCAGCGATTGAAGAGCGATTGCGCGAAGACACTGCGCACCAGATAAAGGCGGTCTGCGTAGTCCACAACGAGACGTCCACAGGTGCCACTTCCAACATAAGGGCGGTGCGCGAAGCGATTGACCGAACCGGTCATCCCGCCCTACTGATGGTGGACACGATCTCCTCACTGGCCTCCATTGACTACCGACACGACGAATGGGGCGTTGATGTCACGGTGGCGGGATCACAGAAAGGCTTGATGCTTCCCCCCGGTTTGAGCTTCAACGCCATAAGCCAAAAAGCGCTCGCGACGGCTGAACACGCTACGTTGCCTAAGGCCTATTGGGGCTGGCGGGAGATTCTGAACGCAAACGCGACGGGACACTTTCCCTATACGCCGTCCACTAATCTGCTGTACGGTCTTAAAACGGCTGTTGATATGCTGCTTGAGGAAGGGTTAGACAGCGTCTTTCAGCGCCATGCTCGACATGCGGAAGCGACCCGCACCGCTGTGCGCGCTTGGGGTCTTGAGATTCTCTGCCTCGAGCCCGCTGAGTACAGTAATTCGCTGACCGCCGTCCTAATGCCGGAGGGGCATGACGCCGACCAGTTCAGAAAGACCGTGCTCGAGCATTTTGATATGTCTTTAGGGAATGGTCTTGGCCGCCTAAGCGGCAAGGTGTTTCGAATCGGACATCTTGGTGATTTTAATGATCTGATGCTCGCCGGCACGCTCAGTGGTGTTGAGATGGGCCTTAAGATCGCGGGTATTCCTTATAAGGTTGGCGGCGTACAGGCAGCGCTAGATTATCTGGCGTCCGGATCATCACCTGACTAGCTGCTAGCGGCAATTCGGCCGGGGACGCGGATCGACGGGCAAAGCACGGGGCGGCGATGACCGACTATCGGATCAAAGAATTTACCTGCCCGAAGCCGCAGCTGCATAAAGCGAGCAAAATCCTGGTGCATGTGCCTCGCACCGGAGGCACCTACTTCAACAATTGCCTACGCGCCAACGGTGTGCCGCTGGTTGATCACGTGGAGCGCTTCATCGATGATCGGGGACAGATTAAAGGTTCGGCCAAAAAAGCGTGCGATCTAACTCAGCACACTTGGATCTCAGGTCACCTTCGCCTTTCTAGCCTTGAGGCAGCCTTTCCAGAATCTGCCGGCCACGGGTTTTACGTGCTGTTGCGCAATCCGCTTCGGCAGTTGGTCTCGCAGGTCAACTGGCAGGCGCAGTCGTTGCGCGGTCGTCGTTTGTCGATTGCCCGTATGCCTAATTATCCGTTTCGGCTCCTGATTCGTGTTTGCTTGGATGGTATCCAACAGCCTGAGCAACTGCCGTCACTCCTGAATCGACATTTCGGATACTTTCTGAACAACCAATCACGATCTTTATCTCTCATGACCGGCGGAAGGTCCGCAGCGGCTAGCCTTAACGACTATTCGATAAGGGCCTTCGATAAATTGCGAGTCCTTGCCGGGTTCACCCTCGAATCGGGGCTTGATGAATTTATCGATGCCGCCCTGCGAGGCTCTGTAAGCGAGGATCATCAGCGCGTGATGCTGCCAAAAACAGCAAGAAACGCATCTTCGCCTTTTTTTACTCCAGCCTTATTAGAGGAGGCCGGTATTTTTGAGCGAATGATCCGACTGCAGCGAGCCGATTTCGTCTTATATCTCAATGCACGTCACTTACTCAGCGGCGGAGCCACCGCATTACGATGGCAAGATGAATCGAGTTTCTTAGAAGATTGCGCCTCTGCTACAAAGCTTGGGTCTTCGGCTAATCCTGATCGCATCTTAAATAGCCGAACCCTCGTTCAGGAGAAGGTGAATCGTCTCCTGAAGGCGGGAGATGCACTTAATCCAAAACGTTATCGATCCGTTCTACGCGGGATGCGTTTTTTTGGTCGCGCGCTACCTCACCCGATCCGACAAGTCCTGAACGGCCGACGCTCGATCTTCAGAAAACTCAGCGCGCTCCACGCCCTCTCGGTTTTATCGCGACGGCGCTCTATCGGTTAACTTCTCGGCTATGGCCCCAATAACTGGCGCAGATATCACCGGGAACACCCCGAGGCAAATCAACGCCCATGGCGCGTAGCCTTCGTATGGCTCTCGGAATTCGTCGATCAAGTTATAAAGCAGCAAGTAGCCCAAGAATCCGGGAATCAGGAATTTAAGCGTCAGATCCCAATACGCACCCCACTTCCACTCCGACACCTCGTTAATAAAATGCTTGAGGCTGTCGGATTTCAGCAACCAACCAATGGCAACGGCTTCGAGCAGTCCGACCGACACCATCCCGTAGTTCACCAGAAAATGATCGGCAATATCGAGGTAGTAAAGCCCCGCACCCGATGTAAATAAAAGACTCAGAAGAGCGCAGGGACTCGCGATAATGAGCGTGATTTTCTTAACGGAGACATTCGGGAAGCGATCTTTAAACGCTGTGGCGAAGGCCTCGAATATTGAAAAAGCACTGTCGATCCCAAGCGTCAACAGCATCAAAAAGAACACCACCGCAATAATTTCATTCCAGGCCGGCATGAGCGTGATGGCCATAGGGAAGGTCACAAAGGCCAGCGAAGGACCCCCCTGCACCACTTCTGCAATCGGCACGCCCTGGGTAAACGCCATATAGCCGAGCGTCCCAAAGACGACCACCCCAGACATGATGCTGACGCTGAAGTTTCCGATCGCCACCCAGACGATACTCTTGGTGATCTCTGAGCCTCGCACCTTAAAGCTGCCGTAAGCGATCATCAGACCCCCGGCAAGTGAGAGGCTGAAAAACACTTGAGAAAAAGCCGCCATCCAAAGCTTTGGATTAGCAAGCGCGGACCAATCCGGCACGAAGAAAAGCCGTAGGCCATCCATGGCCCCTTCGAGCGACACCGCTCTTACGATCAAGAGCGCCAGGATCACAAAAGGTAGCGTTGCCGTCCAGAGAATCACCTTACTGACGCTTTCCACACCTTTCCAGACGCTGAAATACAAAAACCCCCAGATCGCACACATTCCGATTACGACCGGCCAAGAAAAACCGCCAAGCGTCTCGGGACCATCCGACAACTGTAAAATTTCGTCAAAAAAGTAACCGCTGGGATCATCGCCCCAGGCCAGGGTAAATGAAGATCCGATGTAGGCCACGCCCCAGGCGAGCACCGCCATGTAATAGGCCAACACAAAGAATCCAATGGTGACCGTAAACCAGCCGAGGTATTTAAGGCCATTCTTCATTTGCTTCCAGGCGTCTGGTGCCGCCTTTTGCTGCATCTGGCCGAGCCCCACCTCTGCTGCGAGCAAAGGGATACCAATGAGCAGGTTTGCGACAACCACGGCAAAGACAAATGCAGCGCCGCCGTATTCATAAGCCAAGTAGGGAAAACGCCAGAGGTTTCCGATGCCGGCGGCCGAGCCCACAGCCGCCAGGATAAAGATAAACCGGTTAGGCCATTGTCCGCGGCTCATATGGCGAAACTCCGCTGGCGGCCGATGAGCATACTCATGACCTAATCGAGCTCAATCGGAGCGCTCAGGCATTGGGTGACAAAGTCCGCAGGCATCTCAAGCCTATCAGCCATGTCATCAAGTAGATTTTGCTCGATATCGGAGACCGGGGTTTCTGCCCGAGCCACGACGCAGATATCTCGCATTACCTGCATCCGCTGCGACATGCTGGTTTTCTCTACCGCGCTATCAAGCCGTTGCGGCAGTAACGCCAAAAGCTGATCCGGATCGAGCTTTTCGATTGAGAAGCCGTCCTCGAAAAATTCGGACAGCGCCGCTTTTTCCTGGTCGCTGATCCCCTCAAACGCATTAGCAATCGAAACCGCGCCCGCGATAAAGAGGTTACGCATCACTCGTGCCGGTTCGGTCTTGCCTTTGAGGTAATCGGGCTCCATCACCCCCATGGTTTTTCGCACGGATTCTTCAAGCTGGCTTTTCGACATCCCTCCGGCACGAATGAGCTCAGACTGATCAAACACAGTCAGCGCCTTTACCCTCAAAGGGCTGAAAGGATGGGTCAAAAACCAGTCCTGTATCGGCGCACCCTGCCCGGGTTGTTCGCCAAAGGCAAGCATGGCATCCACCTGCGAGAGAAACTCTTCAAGATTGAACTGCACGACCCGATCATCAGTAAGCCCAGAGGCCAATTTAAATAGCGCACGCGCAACACTTGGCAAATCCTCAGCACAGAACGCACCCGCACGATCCGCGGAAACCTCCGCATAGCGAGACCAGGTGAAGAGCTCGAGCGCTAAGGACGGCGAGGGTCGGGCATCACCCCCGAGGATATAGCCGATCGGAATCTCATGATGACGATACACATGATGGCCAAGCTCATGCCCCACGACGAATAGCAGCTCATTCTCCGAGAACGCCTCAAGCAACGACGACGAAAACATCATATACACCTGCCCATCTTCCGGCTTAAAACAGGCTGCGTTGAAGCTTGGGGAGGGATACACATAAAGCTCAAAAGGACTCGCTATCCCAAGGCGTTCTTTACAGTGATCGGCCATGTCATGCAGTGGGCGTGACATCGATCGGCTGAGGCGCACAGACGTGCTTAAGAGCCGGCGTCGTACTCCAGGACCTTTGTGCTTTTTTTCTTGGCTTTCAAGCTGTTCGCGTAGTTTTAATACCTCGGGTCGACGCAATATCGCCTCGCTGAGCGAAACATCGTTTTCACAGCGAATACGGGCTGCATTATCGGTCGTCGACATATTACGAAGGAAAATTCGGTATTGTTACTGTTCAAAGTTTATTGCTCTTAGTTATAACACCATGCGATCAAGTACGCTGACGCCCCTTCGCCGCTCTTGCAGATCAGTTTTTCTCTGGTTGATGGCGGTCTTTGCTCTCCCGATGGGTGCCGTAAACGCTGAGACCCCCGACATGGTCTCCCTGCCTAGCTTTGCAATCGATAAAACCGAAGTCACTATCGGTGCCTTTAAAAAATTCAGCGACGAAACGGGGTTTGTCACTGACGCTGAACGCAGCGGCGGTGGCCTTGTTTTTGAAGCCGGCTGGAAGAAAAAATTAGGATGGACCTGGCGAAGCCCCTACGGCCTGCCCGCCCGCGATGATGAGCCTGCGGTTCATATTACGTTTGACGAAGCGAGTGCCTACTGCCGCTGGGCCGGAAAGCGATTGCCCACCGAGAGTGAATGGGTATCTGCCGCTTACACCGAGCAACGCCTCTCACCCCCCGCGCCGTTTGAGAGAGGAAAAACCTATCCCTTCCCCACCGGAAACTCCCCGACCGGCGCTAACTGTCTCAACGCATGCGGGAATCACCCGGCGGTACCCGTTGCCCATCTCTTGGACCATGGTGCCGGTCACACACCGACTGCGACGACCACGGCCGGTGTCAATGGCCTTTACGACATGGGTGCCAATGTCTGGGAATGGGTTGACATCGAGGATACGGAAAACAAAGGTACCCGGGGTGGGAGCTGGTGGTACGGAGCCCGGCAAATGCAGGCTGATTATGTCGCCCGAAAACCGCGAGACATGGCAGTGGTTTACATCGGCTTTCGATGTGTACGCTAGATCACGAGGAACCCTCGTTTCGAGACGAGCGGCTTAGAACACATTGTGGTCATCTTCACTTTTTACGCCACTTTGGCTGATTTCGGCTCATTGATTCGCTTCATTTCAGTCCGGATTTTCTTGATATGATCCAGGCGCGGAAATTATTCGGCCAAGTCACCGGTCCTGAGACAGCATTATGAAATATCTCGCTTTATTAGCTTTGCTTTCGAGCAGCGCATTTGCCGGCGGCATCGATAGCGACTGCACGCTGAACGGCAAGAAACTCTACGGCAAGGTGCAGGTTGTTACCAGTTTTGCAGACTTTAAGGTTGAAGAGGTTCATTCCTTTCCTGATCTTAAGGTTGAAAAGAAGAGCTCTTTTGCAGATGACTGTGGCGAGTGGGAGTTCGTGGACTCGTTCCCGGACTTCACGATCGAGTACGTCACAAGCTTTCCAGATTTCAAAGTGGAGTTTGTTAGCTCCTTCCCGGGACTGCCCTAACGTGTTGCGCGCTATTCTGTAATTTGCACCTTCTGGCGCTCGACGCTTTCGCAGACCCAAATCGACTTCTGGTTCGCTTCATCCCAACCGCCGTAATAGGCATCGTTCTCACCATTCGGGCAGGTCTTTTTTAACCAGTCCTCAACCGTCAGTCCTTCTTCGCAGGCGGCACACTCCGGTACCAACCCTCGGCAGCATGCCCGGGGCACTTCGCAATTGCAGGGATCCTCTTTCTGGCAACCGCCAAGCATAAGAACGACGACGAGCACGACGATCGCGTTTAATTTTTTAGAGAAATAACGCATATCACTCCTTAGGCGCTGCGGCCCGTATCGCGGCCCACATGATGTATTGCGGTCAGCGCAATATGGGTAATCTCTGCGGTTACATCGCTCTTTGCTAGCATCGTCTCAGCGGCTTCTTTGCTATCTGCATCCACTACAAGCTCGATGGGACGCTTAAACACATCACCTGTTTTCGTCGTTAGCGTAATCTCGAGTTGCGCCTTGTATTGTTTGGTTCCGATCATCCCTTTTATTTTCGCGTAAAGCCCCTTTCGCTTAAGTCTCGCACATTCCTCATGTGACCCTTGAGATCCTCAAGACGAGCGCTTGCGTTCAGGCCGCTGGTATGCGGCATGAGATACACCCTGACCCCTCCGATGCGAACAGGCTGAATGCCGGCGACCGCATCGCGCTGCACAAGTGCACGCCAGGCTGCCAAACCCACGAAGCAGGCGGTTTTAGGCTTCAGCCACTCAATCAGTCGCTCTACTCGATCGAAACCCGTCCTGAACTCCTCAATAGATACCTCATCTGCTCGACGCGTGGTGCGCCTTACAAGATCAGTAAAGCCGACGCCATGCTGGGACAGAGCATGCCAGGGATCCCGATCTTTGCTAACCAGCCCTGCCCCAAGCGCCGCAGGCCAGAACCGATTCCCGGGGCGCCCATAAGGAATTGCGCTGCTCGCCGAATACGGACTGGGGTTGAGCCCAACAATAAGCGTCTTCAACCCTCGGCCAACGGCATCCGGCAGGCTTTCAATACGAACCACCTTTGCAAAAGCACTCTGCCCCCTAAAGAGAAACGAGCTTTGGACCTCAAATCCGGCGCCAATGAGTAGGTCCTCCGCTCGCTCTCTACCCCACCTGCTACTGGGTTTCGGCGAAAGTTTTACCAACAGCTCTTCACCTACCGAGTGCGCTGCATGCAAACTAGCAAGCGCCCGAGGCACCTGCGCCAAAGGTCGCCCCGCGGCGATCACCAGCCTTTTCTTAGCGGGCATAAAGCGCGTCCTCAGGGGCCAGTGAAGGTGGCTTTCTAGCCCGGAAAAGGCAAGATTTCAGTATAATCTCTGGCTTCAAATTTGAAATCCACTGATCATCGAATGGTTCACGGAGGACCCCTTGCATGGCAAGCAGTATGAGTGACCAGCAGTTCATTAAAAGCTTCACGATCTTTCTTATTCTCGGCGTTATCCTGACGTTATTCCTCATCGCAATGGGGATTGTC
>Ga0181594_10000253_pt1 | contig 46683 bp, 40 predicted proteins | sample 071ome_18_FD_145603 | JGI IMG/M metagenome (GOLD analysis project Ga0181594, IMG submission 145603) | Coastal salt marsh microbial communities from the Groves Creek Marsh, Skidaway Island, Georgia - 071413BT metaG (spades assembly) | ecosystem: Environmental > Aquatic > Marine > Intertidal zone...
CGCAACCGCAACACGGCGAGCACCACCCACCAAATCACCGCCGAAACCACAAGACGCCACCAAGCGATCACCGCCCCCGAGGTTCCCGGCCACTTGATCACCGAGAAACTCAACGCGAAACAGGTGACCGCGCCCACCATGGCCACCTGACCAACCAGAGGATGACCACCCGCCGACCGGAGTCGGCTCGGAGTCGACATGGTCAGACCCCGCCGATCGCGAGCCAGGCCGAAGCGACCGACTCATCGCCGACCACATCAAGATCGGCTCCGCCGAGCGCGGCCGCGACCCCGCGACGCCCCCACAGCGCGAGCAGCACATCCGCCGCCGCCCCGCGGATCGCCGCATCACCCTTGGCGTGCTCACGGGTGAGCGCGAAGCCCTCGCCCTCAGGCACCACCAGCCACTCGCCAGCCACATCGGTGCAATGGATGTGCAGCGAGCCAACCGGCACCGCCGCGCGCCCCGACCCGAGAATCCTCACCAGAGCCGCCGAGAGATACTCATCGACCCCATCAGACGCGAGCACCGCGTCGATCGGCGCCACCGCATCGATCGCGCTCTCCACGTCAACCCGGTGCACCGACGTCTCATGAGCAAGACGGCGTTGCCAACTCGCCACCGTCTGCGGCACCCGAAATGGCAGGAACGCCGGCGCCTCTGGGTCGTAGGTCCCCAACACCTCCACGAGGGCGTCAGCACCCTGGGAGAACCAGTCGGCGAGACCAGCGGCATCGGCCGACGCATCCGGTGTCGACACCGACTCGCGCTCCGCCATCGCGCCGAGTCGCACACACTCCGTCGCCCACCGATGCACCCAACCGAGATGCCGCACCGCAGCACCGACATCCCACCCGTCGCACACCGGAACTGACGCGTCGAGGGCCGACGAACGACACACCTCAGCCACCCGAGCTGAATCGGAACCGATCGACGACACGTAAATCTCCGACCCGAGAAACGGGCCGTTCGAGGCGAAGGACGGGTCGACTGACATCGGCCCCGACGGTAGCCTGAGCGCCATGTCACCCCTCGACGCGACCGCGACCGAGACCGCGCCCGGAACGATCATCGACATCACCGCCGCCGCCCTCGACGTGATCCGCGGGCTCCGCGCCGAGGAAACCGACCCTGACACCCTCGGGCTTCGCATGGCCATCATCTCGGGTCCGGGCGAGGACTTCCGTTACGACCTCAGCTTCGACGAATTCCTGAAAGCCGGCTTCACCGACGAGGTCCGCACGATCGACGGCGTGAAGATCATCATTCCGGCCGACTCCGTCGAACTGCTCACCGGCGCCACCCTCGACCACACCGAGAGCCAGGGCCTCGTCATCCGCAACCCCAACTCGCCGCGGCCAATCGTGATTGACGGCCTCACCACCGACGATGCCCTCTCCGCTGAGATCGAGGCGATTGTCTCCACCGAGGTCAACCCCGCTCTCGCCGCCCACGGCGGCTTCGTCTCCTACGTCGGACATGACGGCGAAGGCGTCGCCTACATGACGATGGGCGGCGGCTGCCACGGCTGCTCAATGAGCAAGATGACCATGATGGAAGGCGTCCAGACGATGATCGTCGAAGCCGTCGAACCCATCACCGCGGTCCGCGACCTCACCGACCACGCCACCGGGTCGAACCCCTACTACGCCTGAACGGCGCCCGGCCGCAACGGTCAGAGCAACGGGGACAAGTCGCCCCAGAGGTCGTCGACGTCCTCCAAGCCGACCGACACTCTCAGCAGACCATCGGTCACGCCGATCGCCCGGCGATCCTCCTCGCTGAGCGACACGTGCGTCGTCGACGACGGATGACAGATCAACGTCTCGGTTCCACCAAGCGACGTCGCCCTCCGAATCAGCGACAGTCCGTCGTGCACACGGCGAGCCGCGTCAAGCCCACCGGACACCTCGAAGGCGAGCATCGAACCCGTCGAACGCATCTGCGATTTGGCCAGAGCGGCTTGCGGATGCGAATCGAGCCCCGGATGATGCACCGCCGCCACCGAAGGATGCCCCTCGAGACGCCGTGCCAACTCGAGCGACGTCGCTGACTGCCGGGCGAGGCGCACATCGAGAGTGCGAAGACCCCGCAACGCCGCCTGCGCATCCGACGGCGAAGCGACCGAACCGTGCAGCACCGAATAGGCCCACACCGCCTCGATCAACTCGCGCTCCCCGGCGACCACACCGAGCGTCACATCGTTATGACCCGAGATGCCCTTCGTCGCCGAATGCACCACCAGATCGACACCGAATTCAAGGGACCGCTGACCGAGCGGCGTCGCGAACGTCGCGTCCACCACCGTGAACGGCCCTGCGATCGCGCCGAGCGCCTCGAGATCGACGACACCGAGCAACGGATTCGACGGCGACTCGACGAACACCACCGTCGTGCGCCCGGGAATCACCGCCGCGACGATTGCCTCAGCATCGGCCCCATCGACGAACGTCGTCTCCACGCCGAGACGAGCCATCGGACCCGACAGCAAAGCCGAGGTGCCGGCGTAGAGCTGACGGGAGGCAACCACATGGTCACCGGCTGAGCACAACGCCAACAGCACCGAAGAGATCGCCCCCATCCCCGAACCGAACGCCAGCGCATCCTCGGCGCCCTCCAACTCGGCGATCGCCTCCTCGAAGGCCCGCACGGTCGGATTCGAATACCTGGCGTAGAACTCGCCGGGACGAACCCCCGAAGCACGTCGCCGCGACTCATCGAGATCAGCCGACTCCCACACCGCTGCCGACCACATCGGACCGGCCAGCGCGCGACCGAAACCGGAACGCCCCGCCGACACCACACGGGTGCCGTCGCCACGATCCTGTCCTTCAGTCATGGCGCCGTACGGTAACGCCGGAGACGCACACCCGCGGCAGAGCCAACGGCGAGGCCAAGCAGGATCAAGCAGGAGTAATGACGACGACGGTGTCACCGCCGCCGACCGTGTCGCCCGGGGCGACCTTCACCTCGGCGACCGTGCCCGACACATCAGCCGAGATCTGATTCTCCATCTTCATCGCCTCGAGCACCACGACCGCCTGACCAGCCTCCACCGACTGGCCAACCTCGACCATCACCTTCACGATCGTGCCCTGCATCGGCACCGTCACCTGGCCCGAACCGCCACCCGACGACCCGCCACCACCGGAGCGCTTCGCGCGCTTCGGCGCCGCAGCCGCCACACCGACCGTCTCGGGCACCCACATACGCACCGAGAAACGACGACCGTTGACCTCGACCGTCGTGGTGCGCTCCACCAGCGGCTCGACATCGACATCGGGAGCTGCCGCCGGAGTCGCCGACACCCCCGAGAGATCGAGGGTCTGCTCAACCCACTTCGTGGAGTGCTCGACCGCCGCGAAATCCGGATGCTCGAGGATCGCAATGTCGGCCGGGATCGTCGTCGCCACACCCGACACCCGCATCTCGCGCAGCGCGGTGATGGTGCGAGCGATCGCTGTGTCGCGATCACGACCCCACACGATCAACTTGCCAACCAAGTTGTCGTAGTACTGGCTGATCTCGTCACCCGACTCGTATCCCGTGTCGAACCGCACACCGAAACCGCTCGGCGCAGCCAACTCGGTGATCGGACCGGGGGAGGGTAGGAACGCGCCGCCCGCCGGATCCTCAGCGTTGATGCGCACCTCGATCCCGGCGCCGATGCGACGCGCCGCCACCTCATCCTGAGTCATCGGCAACGGCTCACCGGCCGCCACCCGGATCTGCCACTCGACCAGATCGATCCCGGTGATCACCTCGGTGACCGGATGCTCCACCTGCAGACGGGTATTCATCTCGAGGAAGAAGAACTCGCCGTCTTGATAGATGAACTCGACGGTGCCGGCGTTGTAATAGCCGACCGCCTTCGCCGCCTTCACCGCGGCCTCACCCATCGCCTCCTCGACACCATCGGGCAGACCCGGAGCCGGAGCCTCCTCAATCAACTTCTGATGGCGACGCTGAGCCGAACAGTCACGCGTCGACACCCACACCACGTTCCCCTGCTGATCCCCGACGATCTGCACCTCAACATGGCGTGGCCAGGTGAGATACCGCTCGACGTACACCTCATCGCGACCGAAGAACGCCTTCGCCTCGCGTTGGGCGCTCGCCATCGCCTCCTCAACCGCGTCGGCCGACTCGACCACCTTCATGCCGCGGCCACCACCACCGAATGCCGCCTTGATGCACACCGGCCAACCGAACTCGTCGCCGAACGCGCGGATCTCCTCCGGGCCCTTCGCGAACTCCGTCGTGCCGGGAACGATCGGCGCCCCACCGCGCTGCGCTGCCAACCGCGACGACACCTTGTCGCCCATCTCATCGATCGCCGCCGGCGGCGGACCGATCCACGCGACACCCATCTCGGTGATCGCCCGAGCGAAATCCGCGTTCTCCGAGAAGAAGCCATAACCCGGATGCACCGCATCGGCCCCCGAGGAGCGGATCGCGTCGAGGATCGCCTCGGTGTTCAAATAACTCTCCGCCGCCGTCTGGCCGCCGAGGGCGTAGGCCTCATCGGCGAGACGGACATGCAGCGCGTTGCGATCGAGTTCGGAATACACCGCGACCGTGGCGATTCCCATCTCTCGGGCGGCCCGGATGACCCGGACCGCGATCTCCCCCCGGTTAGCGATCAGGATCTTCGACAGCACGGATGACAATGTAGGTGGCGTGGACCTGCCACCACATCCTCAAGCCGTTCCAGTCGACGCGCCGCCGCACCTCGCCGAGCGTGGATGGAGGCTGTGGAAGGTCGACGAGACCGGAAGCACCAACACCGACCTCGCCGCAGCGGCCGCCAACGGAGCCCCCGACCGCACCGTGTTGCGCACCGACCATCAGACCGCTGGACGCGGCCGACTCGACCGTCGATGGGACGCCCCACCGGGCACCAACCTGCTCGTGTCCATCCTCCACCGACAGGTGCCCGACCCGCCCGTCGCCCTCACCCATCGCACCGGCCTCGCCCTCGTGCGCGCTGTCGTCGCCACCACCGGAGCGAACGCCCGACTCAAATGGCCGAACGACCTGCTGCTCGTGGGCGACGACGGCGAGGCTCGCAAAGCGGCCGGCATGCTCGCCCAGGCCAACCCGGACGGCTCCGTGATCGTCGGCTGTGGCATCAACATCGGCTGGGCGCCCGACGGGGCCGCGCGACTTGGCGACGCGGTCACCCCGACCGCAGTTCTTGAAGCGCTCCTCACCGAATTCGACCGGCTCGGCGACGACACCGAAGCCGAAGCCGCCTACCGCGACAACCTCGACACCATCGGCCGCGCCGTCCGCGTGGACACGCCAACCGGCACCATCGAAGGACGAGCCACCGGCGTCGCCCCCGACGGCTCCCTCGAAGTGCTCGATGCCTGCGCCGTCACCCACCGGATCGGCGTCGGAGACGTGATCCATCTCCGTCCAACCTGACCACTAGCGTGCCCTCGTGCCCAAGTGGCTCACGAGATCCCCCCTCCCGACGATGTTCGCCGTCGCCGCGGTCGTCGCCGCCTCCGGCGCCATTGGCCTCACCGCCGCCACCGGTGACCGCATCGCCGAAGTCGAACGCATCGAAGGCCTCGAGGTCGTCCTCGCGGAGAAACCCGTCGACGAGGTCGGGGAACCCATCGAGGTCCCACCCACCGAGAACTACCTCCTCGTCGGATCCGACTCGCGCGAAGGCATCACCGCCGACGACCCCGACTTCGGCGCCATCGGCGACACCAGCATCGTCAGCGGACGCCGCGCCGACGTGATCATGGTGCTACGTCGAGAACTCGACGGCGGACTGCACCTCGTCAGCCTTCCGCGCGACCTCTGGCTTCGTATCCCCGGCACCGGCGGCTCCAACCGCATCAACTCGGCCTACCGAGGCGGCCCCGAACGGATCGTGGCCACCGTCACCGAAACCCTCGGCATCCCGATCAACCACTACGTCGAAGTGAACTTCGTCGGCTTCCGCGACATCGTCAACGAGATCGGCGGAGTCGAGATCTGCTTCGCTCACCCCGCCCGCGACCCGAAAACCGGCCTCGACCAGCCGCCCGGCTGCAACACCCTGGACGGCATCCAAGCCCTCGCCTACGCCCGCAGTCGTTCCTACCAAGAGTTCCGAGAAGGGGAGTGGCGCACCGACGGCCGCGCCGACCTCGGACGTATCGAACGCCAACAGCTCTTCATGAGGGCCGCCGCCGACGGCGTCGTGCGACGCCTCACCGACCAACCCTTCTCCTCGGGCGAACTCATCCAGTCGGTCACCGCCTCGGTTCGTGTTGACGCAGCCCTCGAACCCTTCGCCGCCGCTGAAGGCCTCCGGCGCTCCTACGGCAACGGCTTCACGACTTACAGCCTCCCTGTCTACGGCGACAACGTCGACGGGAACAGCGTGCTGCGCCTCGGCGACGGCGCCGAGGCCATCCTCGAGTTCTTCCGCGGCAACACGCCGCCACCGCCCACCGAATAGGGCCGACCGGGCGTCCCCGGTCAGCCAGCCGCCCGCCCCACTAGAGTCGTCGCCGATGAAGGCGCTGATCCTCGCCGGGGGTGCCGGCACGCGGCTTCGGCCGATCACCCATACCCGGGCCAAACAGCTCGTGCCGGTCGCTAACAAGCCGATCCTTTTCTACGGCATCGAGGCGATGGTGTCTGCGGGCATCACCGAAATCGGTGTGATCGTCGGCGACACCCGCGACGAGGTGATGGCCGCCCTCGGCGACGGCTCCGCCTTCGGCGCCGCGATCACCTATCTCCCGCAAGACCAGCCCCTCGGGCTCGCCCATTGCGTGCTCATCGCCCGCGACTTCCTCGGCGACGACGACTTCGTGATGTATCTCGGCGACAACCTCCTCGAACAGGATCTCGCCGCCTTCGTCGACGCCTTCCGCACCGCCCGCGCCGGCGACCAGCCACCCGACGCGCAGATCCTCCTCAAGCAGGTCCCCGACCCGCACCGTTTCGGCATCGCCGAACTCGACGCCTCCGGCGACGTGGTGCGCCTCGTCGAGAAACCCGCCGATCCGCCCTCCGACCTCGCGCTCGTCGGCGTCTACCTCTTCGACGCCGGCATCCATGAAGCTGTCGCCGCCATCGAACCCTCACCGCGCGGAGAACTCGAGATCACTGACGCCATCCAATGGCTCGTCGATCAGGGTCGACGGGTGCGCTGCGAACTCCTCACCGGCTGGTGGATTGACACCGGGAAACTCACCCCACTCCTCGAAGCCAACCGGCTCATCCTCGAACGCATCGAACCGACCATCGAAGGCACCGTGGACGAGGCATCAGTCATCGACGGCCGCGTCCATATCGGAGCAGGAGCCACCATCACGGGATCCACCATCCGCGGCCCTGTCTCGATCGGACCGGGCGCCGTCATCGAGAACGCCTTCATCGGACCCTTCTCCGCTATCGGCGCCCGCTGCCGAGTTGTCTCGTCGGAGATCGAGCACTCCGTCCTCATGGACGACTCCTCAGTGATCGACGTCCCCCGCCTCGAAGACAGCCTCATCGGATCGCACGCCGAAGTGATGCGATCACGCCGCAAACCACGAGCACTGCGCCTCATGGTCGGCGACCACTGCCAGATCGACGCCGAATGACCTCCACCCACGGGAGCCGACATGCCTGACGTACTCACCCTCGCCGACGCCATCGGCACCGACATCGCCGGGGTGCGGGTCGTGCAGCCCCAGATCCACGGCGACGAGCGCGGACTGTTCATCGAGACCTACCGCCGCGAATGGATCCCGCAAGCCCGCGAGATGCTCCAGTCGAACCGGTCCAACAAACAAGCCGGCGCCGTCGTTGGCCTGCACTACCACCTTCACCAAGCCGACTACTGGTACGTGCCGGTCGGCACCGCCCGCGTCGTGCTCCACGACCTCCGCGAAGGAGGACCGACCGACGGGGCGACCGCCTGCTTCGACATCAGCGGCGAGAACCACTGGGGCGTGTATATCCCGCCAGGCGTCGCCCACGGGTTCGCCTCCCTCACCGACGTCGTCATGACCTACCTCGTCGACGGCTACTACAACCCCGCCGACGAACTCGGAGTCGCCTGGAACGACCCGGCCCTCGGCGCTGACTGGGGCGTCACCGACCCGATCGTCTCCGAACGCGACCGCACCAACCCGCTGCGCGCCGACCTCCCCGAGGGTCGCCGCCCCTACTGGCCGATGCGCACCTGAGGCACCCATGAAGTATTTCGTCACCGGCGGCGCCGGATTCATCGGCTCCAACTACGTGCGCTGGCTGCTCGCCAACAGCGACCACCAGATCACCGTCTACGACAAGCTCACCTACGCCGGCAATCTTGAGAACCTGCGCGACGTCCTCGACGACGAGCGCTGCACCTTCGTCCAAGGCGACATCTGCGACAAGGAGGCCGTCGAAGCGAACCTCCCCGGCCACGAGATCGTCGTCCACTTCGCCGCCGAGAGCCACGTCGACCGCTCCATCGTCGACCCGTACGCCTTCGTGCACACCAACGTCTTCGGCACCAACGTGCTCTGCGATGTCGCCAACCGCTCCGAGATCGACCGGTTCGTGCACATCTCCACCGACGAGACCTACGGCTCCATCGACGTCGGGTCGTTCACCGAGACCGACCGGCTCACCCCGCGATCGCCCTACTCGGCCGCCAAAGCCGGCTCCGATCTCATCGCCCTCTCCTACGTCACCACCTACGGCATGCCGGTCGTGGTCACGCGTTGCTCCAACAACTACGGGCCGTATCAGTATCCGGAGAAACTCATCCCGCTCTTCACCACCAACCTCCTCGACGGGCTGAAAGTCCCCCTCTACGGAGACGGTGGCAACGTGCGCGACTGGATCCACGTCGAAGATCACAACCGGGCCGTGCAGGTCGTGCTCGAACACGGTCAGATCGGTGAGATCTACAACATCGGCGCCCACAACGAGATCACCAACCGTGAGATCACCCACCGGCTCATCGAGCTCTGCGGACGCGACGAGTCCTACATCGAGCCCGTCGCCGACCGACTCGGCCACGACCGTCGCTACTCCGTCGACATCGACCGGCTCACCGCCCTCGGCTGGAGCCTCACCCGCGACTTCGAGACCGGACTCGCCGAGACCGTCGAGTGGTACCGCGAGCACCGCGACTGGTGGGAGCCGCTCAAGGCGAGGACCTGATGCGGATACTCGTCACCGGCGCCGAAGGCCAACTCGGACGCGACGTCACGCGCGTCTGCGCCGAAGCCGGCGACGAGGTCATCGCCGCTGGTCGCGACCGGCTCGACATCACCGACCGAGCCGGTGTGCACGCCGCCATCGCCGAGACCCGACCTGACGCTGTCATCAACTGCGCTGCCCACACCGGCGTCGACGCCTGTGAATCCGAGGAGGAGCGGGCCCACCTCATCAACGGCCTCGCCGTCCGATGGCTCGCCGAAGCCATCGACACCCACGGCGGCCACCTCGTGCAGATCAGCACCGACTACGTCTTCGACGGAACCCTCGACCGTCCCTACCGCGAATGGGACACCGTCAACCCGGCCAGCGCCTACGGCCGATCGAAACTCGCCGGAGAGACCGAAGCCGCCGCCCTCGGCAGCAGCGCCGCGACCGTGCGCACCTCGTGGGTATGCGGAGAACACGGCAACAACATGGTCGCCACCGTGCTCCGCCTCATCGGCGAACGCGACCACCTCAGCTTCGTCGACGACCAGATCGGCAACCCCACCTTCACCGCCGACCTCGCGATCGCCCTTCGTAAGATCGCCCTCGAACGACGAAGCGGCATCCACCACCTCACCAACGCCGGATCCGTGTCGTGGTTCGAGTTCGTCCGCGAGATCGTCGCGGCCGCCGGCCGCGACCCCGCCATGGTCAGCCCGATATCGACCGCCGACCTCGACCCGCCCCGGCCGGCACCCCGACCAGCCAACAGCGTCCTCGACAACGCCGTCTGGCGCCTCGCCGGACGAGCCCCGCTCCGCCATCACAGCGAACCCCTCGCCGAACTCGTGGCGCGCCTCACCGGGTGACGACATGCGCGTCGCCTACACGATGGAGCAGTGCTGGCACGACGTGCCCGGAGGCACCGCCGTCGCCACCCTCCGCGTCGCCACCGAACTGACGGCCCACCACGGCATCGACCTCATCGGAGTCGCCGGTCGCCACCGCCGACCACCGGTCGCCGGATTCGAACCCACCATCCCGGTCACCACCGTGCCGCTCGCCCGGCCGTTGCTCTACGACGCCTGGATCCGACTCCGATGGCCACTCGTCGAATCGGCCACCGGCGCCGTCGACCTTTGCCATTCCACCGCCGGCATCCCCGCCCCAAGCCGCGCCCCCTCCATCGTCACCCTCCACGACATCGCCTTCCTCCGCCGACCCGACCGCCTCACCCGCCGCGGCGCTCGGGTGCTCACCCGGGCCGTCGACCGAGCCCGCTCCGCTCGACTCGTCACCTGCCCGAGCGCGACCGTCGCCGATGAACTCGTCGGCATCGGCTTCGACCGCGACCGCATTCGCGTCATCCCCTGGGGCGTCGACCCCCACGACACCACCGACGCGCTCATCGACCGCGCCCGCGCCACCCACCATCTCCCCGAGCGCTACGTGCTCGCCGTTGGCACCCTCGAACCGCGTAAGAACTTGCGTCGACTCATCGCAGCCATGAAGAACGTCGACCTCCCCCTCGTGGTCGCCGGAGCCGATGGCTGGGGTGGCATCGCCGAAGAACTCGCCGACAGCGCCGATGTCAGATTCCTCGGACATGTCGACCCCGCGGACCTCCCCGCGATCTACGCCGCCGCCGAACTGCTCGCCTACCCGAGCGAGGACGAGGGCTTCGGGCTTCCGGTGCTCGAAGCCATGAGCGCCGGCACCCCGGTGGTGACCAGCCGCGGCACCGCCACCGAAGACGTCGCCGGGGGAGCAGCGGTGCTCGTCGACCCCTACGACACCGCGTCGATCACCGCGGGCATCACCGAAGCTCTCGCCGACCGGGACCAGCTCATCGAACTCGGACGGCGTCGCGCCGCCGAGCACACCTGGGCGGCCACCGCCGCCGCCACCGCAGCCGCCTACCGCGAGGCGCTCGAATGATCCACGCCGCCGTCAACCTGCTGTGGTGCGCGCACGGACGCGTCGGAGGCTCCGAGGAATACCTCGTCCGCCAACTCACCGGGCTCGCCGACGTCGCCACCGACATCACCTGCGAGCTGCACCTCGCAAACCGCCTCGCCGACGCCCACCCCACGCTCGCACGCCACCAACTCGCCATCACCCGCCTCGACGTCGACCGTCGGGCCGTGCGCATCCCTGCCGAGCACACCACCCTCGCCCTCGCCACCCGCGGAGCCGACCTCGTGCACCATGGCGGCGGCACCGCCCCGCTCTGGGGACGAGCACCGAGAGTCGTCACCGTCCACGACCTCCAATACCTCAGGCTCCCGCAGTACTTCAGCCGCGCGCGCCTCACCTACCTGCGGGCGATGATGGGCCAAAGCATCCGACGGGCCACGGTCATCACCACGCCGACCGCCCACGTCGCCGCCACCGTCACCGAAGCCTTCGACATCGACCCCGAACGCATCGTCGTCGTCCCCCACGGAGTGCCCGCCGCCGAGGTGAGCGACGCCGACATCGCCGAAAGCCGCCGAACGCACCTCGGCGACACGGACGGCCGCCTCGTGGTGCTGCCCGCCATCACCCACCCACACAAAGGGCATCTCCGCATGATCGCCGCCTTCTCCAGGTGGTCGCGTGCCGACGACCGACTCGTGCTCATCGGGGGAGCGGGGGCCGCTGAGGAGCGTGTCACCGCCGCGATCTCGGCCAGCGGGATCGCCGACCGCATCTCACGCCCCGGCCGCGTCAGCGAACACGAACGCGACACGCTCATCGCCGCCGCCGACATCGTCGCGCTACCGAGCGAGGAAGAGGGATTCGGCGCCCCCGTCGTCGAAGCCATGGCGGCCGGCACCGCGGTCGTCGTCTCCGACATCCCCGCCCTCATCGAAGTGGCTGCCGGAGCAGCCGCCATCGCCACCGACTCCGACAATGGACTCGTCGAAGCCCTCGACGAAGCGATCGCCGACCGCACCCGACTCGAAGCCGCCGGCCGAGAACGAGCCGGGCGGTACACCACCGAAGCCAGCGGACGAGCCCTCGCCTCGGCCTACCGACGAGCCGTCGGACGGGAGGACCCCTCATGAGGATCGTCGTCATCTGCCCGCACTTCGCTCCCGACACCGCCCCCACCGGCACCGTCATGACCCGCATCGTCGCTGAACTCGCCGAACGCGGGCACGAACTCCACGTCGTCACCTCACTGCCCTGGTATCGCCGGCACGCCGTAGAAGAGGGCTGGACCGGACGACTTGTGCGACGCGAACGAACCGACTGGGGATCGATCAGCCGGATCCACCCGTTCCCCGCCGCCGACAAAGCGAACCTGCTGCGCCGAGCCATCGCGTTCATCGCCTTCAGCCTGATCGCCGTGCCCGTCGCCCTCACCGCCGGCGGCCGCCCCCGACGCGTCGACGCCGTGCTCTCCATGTCGCCGCCGCTCACCCTCGGCGGAGTCGGCGCCCTCGTCGCCAGAGCCCGCTCCGGACGCGCCGTGTTCAACATCCAAGACGTGTTTCCCGATGCCGCCGTGCGAACCGGCGCCATCACCAACCGCCGCATCATCGCGATCGCCGAACGACTCGAACGACTCACCTACCGACTCTCCGACGCGGTCACCGTGCTGAGCGGTGACCTGCTCGACAACCTCACCGCCAAAGTGCCCGCCGACCGACGCGACGACATCGAGGTCATCGCGAATTTCGTCGACACCGGGGTCATCACCCCCGGCCCACGAGACAACGACTACCGACGCGAGCACGACCTCACCGGCACCGTCGCGATGTACGCCGGCAACGTCGGCTTCTCCCAATCGCTCGACATCGTCATCGAAGCCGCCAAACGCCTGCCCGACATCACCTTCGTCATCAACGGCGATGGCGCCGCCCGCGAACGACTCGAACATGACGCCGCCGGCCTGGCCAACGTCAAGATCGTCGGCTACCAACCAGCCGAACGCCTCCCCGAGGTGCTCGCCGCTGCCGACATCCACCTCGTGCCGCTCCGCACCGGCCTCGGCTCGGTCAGCGTGCCATCGAAGACCTACACCGCGCTTGCCGCCGCCCGACCAGTCATCGCCGCAGTCGACCCCGGCACCGCCATCGCCCAGCTCATCGCCGACGCCGGCTGCGGTATCGCCGTCGCACCCGACGACGCCGACGCCCTTGTAGCCGCCATCGAGGAACTCGCCTCCGATCCCGAGCGATGCCGCCGCCTCGGCGAAGCCGGACGGGCCTGGGTGGTCGACCACGCCTCACCCGCCGCCGTCGGCGAGGCCTACGAACGGGTGCTCTCCGGCCGACCGGTCAACCCGCGGTCGTCCCGATAGCCTCCCACCGCGTGGCAGGCTCATCCTCGACCCGCAAGGCAGCGAAACTCGCGAACCGTTCCGGCGGCCGCGGCCTCCGCGTGCAAGGCGGATCCATCTTCCCGATCGCGATCATGGCGGTCATCGTCCTCGGAGTCGCCTCCATCGTCTACGCGCGCCAAACCGTCCCCTCGGCCGACGACTCGCCGCCCACCATCAACGACCACTGGCACATGGCCTACGGCTTCGACATCTGCGGTGAGTGGTTCCAGCTCGAAGGTGACCTCGAAGACCGCAACTCCGCCGGCAACTTCGTCAACACCAACTTCCTTCAAACCGGTATCCACTCACATAACGACGGTGTCATCCACTGGCACCCCTACACCTCGCGGGCCGTCGGCAGCCGCGCTGACCTCGGCGTCTTCCTCGAGACCTACGACATCGAGCTCACCAACGACGCGCTTCGCTTCCCCGACAACCAGTTGGGCGGCGATGACTACGTCGAAGGCGAGACCACCTGCAACGGCGAAGACGCCGAGCTCTCCGTCGTGGTCTGGGAGAACTTCACCGACACCGACGACGGCGACCGGTACATCGCCGACATGAACGACATCCGCGTGTCGAGCGACCAAATGGTGTTCTCGATCGCGTTCGTGCCGCGCGGCGAGCCCGTCTCGATGCCGCCGTGGGCGTCGCGCCTCCCCGAACTCGGCGCCATCGACGCCGGAGTAGTCATCCCCGACGAGGTCACCCAGTCGACCATCGCCGGCGACAACGGCGACTGATGCACGCCGTCGTCCTCGTTGGCGGCTTCGGTACTCGGCTACGACCTCTCACCAACGACGTCCCGAAGCCGATGCTGCCGATCGGCAACCGGCCGATGATCGTTCGGCTCGCTGAACGCCTCGCCGCTGGGGGAGTGACCGACATCGTGCTCGCCCTCGGCTTCCGCCCCGACACCTTTCGTGCGGCATTCCCTGGCGACCGCGTCGGCGACGTCCGCATGCACTACGCGGTCGAACCCGAACCACTCGACACCGCCGGGGCCATCGCGTTCGCTGCCCGCCACGCCGGAATCGACTCCACTTTCGTCGTCGCCAACGGAGACGTTGTGACCGGACTCGACATCGCCGAACTCGTCGACGCCCACCGAACGCTCGGAACCGACGCGACCATCCACCTCACCCCGGTCGACGACCCGAGCGCCTACGGGGTCGTCGAGACCACCGAGGGCGGCATCGTCGCCCGGTTCATCGAGAAACCCGCCCCCGGAGACACCGACAGCCGGCTCATCAACGGCGGCACTTACGTGTTCGAGCCAGGCGTGCTCGACCTCATCAAACCTGGCCAGCGGGTCTCCGTGGAACGGGAGACCTTTCCGGCCCTCGTCGCCGATCAGCGTCTCGCCGGTTACCCCACGAACGACCGCTGGATCGACACCGGGCGCCCCGACACCTATCTCGAGGCCAACCTCGACCACGCCGACACTCCCGACGCGATCCACCCCGGCGCCAACGTCGCCGAGAACGCGCGCATCGAGCGGAGCATCATCGGCGACGGAGCGCGCATCGACGGAGAGGTCACCCGAAGCGTCATTCTCTCTGGGGCCAGTGTCGCAGCCGGTGCGAGGGTGACCGACTCGCTCGTCTGGGGGCATGTCACCGCTGGTGCCACCCTCGACCACTGCGTCATCGGGCAGGATGCCGAGGTGCCCGCCGGCAACCACCAGCACCTGCGACTCCCAGAACCCGCATGAGCCCCCGCACCATCGCCGTCGTCGGAGGGGCTGGGTTCATCGGTTCGCACCTCGTCGACCGCCTCCTCGTCGACGGGCACCGAGTGCGAGTCGCCGACGACCTGTCGAGTGGCAGCCTCGCCAACCTCGCCGAAGCCCGCCAGGCCGACGCCGACCTCACCTTCGACCACATCGACATCACCGGGCCCGAGGGCGAAGCCTGGATCTCGCGCCACCGGCCCGAGGTCATCATCCACCTCGCCGCGGTGCCGCGACGCGTCACCCGTTCGACCGACCTCGCCGCGGCATGGGCCCGCACCCTCGCCCTCCTCGACGCCGCGCGTCGCCACGGCTCGCCGAAAATCGTCGTCGCCCTCCCAGCGTCGGTGATCAGCGGGAACCCCCGAGTCAAAGACCTCCCGCTCAAGGAAGGTGATCTGCAACCCCGCGGGGCTGCCGGCATCCTCGCCCGCACCGTGATCGACACCCTCGAGCACGCCCGAGCCCGCCACGCGGTCGAGTTCACCGCCCTCGCCCTCGGCACCGTCTACGGACCGCGCCAACGACCAAACGACGGCGTCGTCGCCAGCCTCGTCGCCGCTGCCACCGCCGGCCGGCCCGCGGCCATCACCGGCGACGGGAAACAGTCGCGCGACCTCATCCACGTGGACGACGTCGCCGAAGCGCTCGCCGCCGCCACCCGTCGCGGCGACGGACTGACCATCAACGTCGGCACCGGACAGGCGACGCGGGTGATCGACCTCTGGGAAATGATCGCCCCCGACGGTCCCGCGCCCCGGGCCACCCCGGCTCGACCCGACGAACTCGCCCGGCTGGCGCTCTCGTCGGCGCGAGCCAGAATCCACCTCGACTGGTCGCCGTTCACCCCACTCGCCGACGGACTCGACCGCCTCCTCGGGCGCTGAGTCGTTATTGAACGGCGGCGATCGTCGCCTCAGCGAGGCGCGCGGCGACGGCCGGATCGGACATCACCGACGGCACAACCACCGGGCGCATCCCGGCGGCCGAAACCGCTTCGGCCAGCGCTTCGTCGACTGGATCGATCACCAGGGCGGTCGCGATCTCGGCGTACAGCGTCGCCACGGCCGCGACGTCACTGGAGTGACCGAGCTCAATCGCCATACGCGCGGCCGGACCTTTCAACGCCTCGCCGCCAACGATGGGCGACACAGCGACCACCGACTCGCGACGGGCCGCGAGCAGTTGATCGACTCCATCGAGAGCTCGAATCGGAGCGATCGACACGAACGGGTTCGACGGGGCGATCACCACCACCTCCGCATCGCTCAGCGCCTCGAGCACCCGAGGAGTCGCGGGCGAGCCGTCGGAATCGAAACGCACACCGGCCACCGGTACCGAATGGCGAAGCCGCACGAAATAGTCCTGGAACGACACTTCGCCACCATCGGCCAAGGTCACCATCGTCGAGTGGCGTCCATCGCTCATCGGGAGCAGTTCGACCTCAACCCTCCACGCCGCCGCGATCTCAGCGGTCACCTCGGTGAGCAGCGCACCCTCGGCCAACCGGCCGGTCCGATACAGATGGGTGGCGAGATCGCGGTCACCCAACCCGAACCAGGTGCCACCAGCCGTTGAACCCTCCGGGATGACCGACGAGTAACGCGCCAGCGAACCCATCGCCTCCCAGGTCTCACCGACCAGCCCCCAACCGCGCTCCGGATCGATCGCCCCGGCGAGGGTGTAGGTCACCGTGTCGAGATCGGGGGAGATCCGAAGGCCGTGCAGATCGGTGTCGTCACCGGTGTTCACGATGGCGGTCACCTCGCCGGCCGGAACTACCGAGCAGAGCGCGCGCAGGAAACGGGCCGCCCCGACGCCACCGCACAACACCGTGATCCGTCGACTCACGAACCACCCCCGAGCGCCCGCTCATAGAGCGCGACCAAACCCTCCGCCGTCGACTCCCACGAGAACCGCGACAGGTTCGCCGAACCCGACGCCACCAGCGTCGACCGGAGCGAACCATCGGTCAGCACCCGCTCAAGGGCGGCAGCAAAGCCCTCGGAGTCGTCACGGTCAACGAGGAGCGCCCCCTCGCCGGCAACCTCCGGAATGGAACCGACTCGAGAGGCGACCACCGGCACCCCGACCGCCTGCGCCTCAAGCACCGGGAAACCGAACCCCTCATCCATCGAGGGGTAGGCGAGTACCGACGCCGCGCCGAGCAACCAGGCTTTCGCTTCGGCATCCACCGCACCAAGCAGATGCACGCGTCCAGCCACCCGGTCGGGAAGCGCGGCGACCGACTCGGCGAGAGCAGCGGCATCGTCCCCAGGGGCGCCGGCCACCACCAGATCGTGGCCCTCAGGGAGGCGGTCAGCGAGCGACACCAGCCACGGATGACGCTTACGCCGCTCGGAGGTGCCGATCGCCAACACGAACGATCGACCCTCCAGGGCCCTGCATGGCGCAGGAGTCGATGACGGAGCCGGGTCGACCGGAAGCGGTCCGAGATGCACCGAGACCACCCGGTCGGTGTCCAACAGATCTCGAACCCGTTCCGCGGTCGCCTCCGACGACGTATGCACCCAGGCTCCGCGATCGACGGCGCGCCGTAACACCCGACCGGAGCGGCGCACATCAGGTGAGGCGAGATGATCGTTGTCGAGAAACCAGCAGTCGTAGACCGACACGACCGACGGAATCGAGGTGGGCGGCACCGTGTAGTTCGTGCCGTGGACCAGATCGACCCCTCGAAGCCATCGGTCGGCCCGCGGACGATCCCCCGACGACCAGAGCCGGAGCGCGACCATCGCCGGCAACGGCAGACGCACCTCACCATCGGCCGGATGAGCACGGAAACTTACGAGATACGGCGTCAGTTCGACATCGGGGCGAGCCTCGAGCGCTCGGACCGTGTGCTCCACCGCGGAACCAATCCCGGTTCGACGGCCGTGCAACGGACCTATGTCGACGGCGACACGCATGCTCAGGCATCATGCCAGCCGACACCGGCGGCTAGGTAGCCTTGCCGGATGCCGCGAGCGCTCATCACCGGGGTCACCGGCCAAGACGGTCAGCACCTCGCCGAATTCCTCAACGCGCAGGGCTACGAGGTGTACGGCCTGGTGAAAGGCCAGAACAACCCGCGGATCGGCGCCATCGTCGACGAAATGCCCTGGCTCAACGTCGTTCAGGGCGACCTGGCCGACCTCTCCAGCCTCGTCACCGCCGTCGATCAGGCCCAACCCGATGAGGTGTACAACCTCGGGGCCGTCTCGTTCGTCGCCTACTCGTTCACTCACGCCGAGCTCACTGGCGACATCTCTGGGCTTGGGGTGTTGCGCATGCTCGACGCCATCCGCATGGTGGGCGGCATGCGCGACAACCCGATCCGCTTCTACCAGGCGTCTACCTCGGAGATGTTCGGTGAGGTCCGTGAGGTTCCCCAGACCGAGATGACCCCGTTCCACCCGCGCTCGCCCTACGGCTGCGCCAAGGTGTTCGGCCACTACATCACCATGAACTACCGCGAGTCGTACGGCATGTACGCCTGCTCGGGCATCCTCTTCAACCACGAGGGCCCGCGGCGCGGTATCGAATTCGTCACCCGCAAGATCACCAACGCCGTCGCCCGTATCCACCTCGGCCTCCAAGACGGTCTCGCTCTTGGCAACCTCGAGGCGAAACGCGACTGGGGTTACGCCGGCGACTACGTGAAGGCCATGTGGCTCATGCTCCAGCAGGAGGCTCCCGAGGACTTCGTGATCGCCACCGGAGAGACCCACTCAATCCGCGAGTTCCTCGACCTCGCGTTCGCTGAAGTCGGCATCGACGACTGGGAGCCCTACGTCACCCAAGATCCGCGGTTCCTCCGACCCGCCGAGGTCGACCTGCTCATCGGCGACGCGACGAAGGCCAAGGAGCGACTCGGCTGGGAACCTGAGGTGTCGTTCCCGCAACTCGTGTCGATGATGGTCGCCAACGACCTCGACCTCGAGAAGCGAAAGATGGAGGCCAACCTCCGCTGAGGTCGCCGCTCAGGTCACCGTGCGAAGTCGGTGGCGGAGCGCCCCGAGGAACCAAGCGAGCGACACCGCGCTCGAGGCGACCAAGCCGATCTCGATCCGTCGGAAAATCTCATCGCTCGACACCCAGGTGCCGATCACGAACCCGACCACACCGAGCACCCACCCGATCGCTACCTGAGCGTGCGCTTCTAGGGCGATCACGGCCTGCGAGGTCGCGAGCGCCAGCATGTAGATCGCGCTCGAGAGAGCGAGCATCGCGAGGGTCCGGCCTGATAGTTCCGCCTCGTAGACCAACTCGAGGATCCACGGTCCAACCCAGAACGCCCCGACCGTGCCGATCGCTCCGATCGAACCGACCACGATCGCGAGGAGACGGAAACCGGAACGGAAATCGTCGTACTCACGCCGCGCGGCCAAACGGGCCAGCCGGGGCAGCAGGGTCGCCTGGATCGCCTGGAACATGAATAGCGGCACTCGGGCGAGCAACACCCCATAGCCGAATCGCGACACCAGCGCCGCCTCGTCGGCATCAGCCAGCAGATTCGCCGCGACCGGCCCCGCGTTCACGAGCGCCGCCGCGCACACCGTTCCGATGAGCAGCCAACCGAAGTTCTGCGTCACCTCGCGCCAAGCGGCCGGAGGGCCGTCCTCGGTGGCGAGCGAACCGCGCACGCCGATCACGCCCACGGCGACGAGTGGGGAGAGGGCCACCACGAAAGCGAACGGGCCGACCGCGGTGATACCGATCCATCCGAGGGCCAGACAGCCGAGGATTCGGAGGATCCCCTCCGAGCCGACAATGAAGGCGAACGAGCCGAAGCGGCCGGTGCCCGAGCAGATCCCCCTCGCCAGAAACACCGGGGCGTACACCGCGAACGCCGCGACCAGCGCGGTGAACATCACCCAACTGCCATCGAAGTACCCGCTGGTGACCACCGGGCTCGTGATGAGCAACACGGCGACGACGACGGCGACGATCACCGACATCAACACGAGCACCTTGGCCACGACCGGCCTGCCGCCCTCGCCGACGGCGGTGCGGTGAGCGAGGGCACGGCTCAACTCCTGCTCGAGCGGGAGGAAGAAGCCCGGCGCCAGCGCGAACATCGCGAACCACAGCGCGGCGATCGGAGCGAACTCCTCGTCTCCGCCGAGGGTGAGGGTGCCCACCCGGAAGAAGGCATAGGTCGCGATGCCGCCGATGACGAGGCCAAGGGCGACCACCAACGCCCCCTCAGGAAGGGGCTGGCGTCGCCCGGAGGCGTCAACAGGCACGGCTTCGGCGGACACGAACAACCGAATCTACCGGTGGCCCCGCGAGGGGACCGGTACCCGTCACCTGCCCGACCCCACGGCAGGGTCACCGCTAGCCTCGCGGCGAGTGGAGTCAGCAGAACCGGTCACCGTGGTCGGTGTCGTCGTGGTCCACGAACCCGGTGCCTGGTTCGTCGAGACACTTGGTGCCCTCCGGGCCCAGAACTACCCGGATCTGCGCTGGCTCTTCCTGATCTCAAGCGATCCTGACGGCTCCGCGGCGGCCTCGATCAGCGAGATACTTCCCGACGCCCTGGTGCGCCCCGTCGACCCGGTGAACGGGTTCGCCGCCTCCGCCAACAGCGTCCTCGACCTCGTCGCCGGCGACAACGGGCTGTTCCTCATCTGCCACGACGACATCGCCCCCAACCCCGGAGCGGTCTCGTTGCTCGTGGCCGAGTTCCATCGTTCGAACGCCGGGCTCGTTGGGCCGAAACTCGTGGACTGGCACGACCCGACTCGCCTGCAATCGGTCGGATCCGGTCTCGACCGCTTCGGCGAACCCGACTCCCCGATCGAGGAGGGTGAAGTCGACCAAGAGCAGCACGACGGTGTCCGCGACGTGTTCGTGCTCTCAAGCGCCTGCCTCCTCGTGCGTGCCGATCTGTTCCGGTCCCTCGGAGGATTCGATCGCCGGGCGAGCCTCCACGGTGACGACGTCGACCTTTGCTGGCGCGCGCACTGGGCTGGGGCCCGCGTGATCGTCGCCCCCGACGCGGTGGTGCGCCACCGGGCCGACATCGAGAGCCGTCGACCCGATCTCGACCACGACCGCGAGCGAGCCCGGCGTCGCATGATGACGGTGCTCAGTTTGACCGGCGCCGCACGCGTCGTGCCGAGGGCACTCGCCCTCGTCGCCATCACCGTCGCCGAGCTTGTGATCGGCGCGTTCACCGGTCGACTCGCCGAAGGCTGGAGATCGCTCACCGCGCTCGGATACGCGGTGGCCCGACTGCCGGTCATCATCGCCCGCCGTCACGAGATCCGTTTGCAGCGATCGGTGCCCGAGGTCGAGGTGATATCGCTGCAGACCCGCGGGAGCGCCCGATTGGCGTCGTACCTGCGTTCCCGACAGACGGCCACCTACGTGTCGCAGGGTTCCACGGTCCGGCGATGGCGGGAACGCTCATCGGGTCTCGGCCTCACCTGGGCGGCTGTCGTCGCGCTTGTCGTCATCGGCTCAAGGGACGGCATCGTCGACGGCTTTCGGCCCGTCGGTGGTTTCCTTCCGCTCCCGTCCGACGCCTTCGGATGGTTCGCCTCCATGTGGTCGGCTTGGGATCCCCGTGGGATCGGAGCGACCTCGCCCACCCCGACGGGGTGGGGGTTCCTCGGCGTTCTCGACACCGCGTTGCTGTTCCGCGAGGGGCTCGCCCTCACGGCGTTCGTGCTCGGGGTTGTGCTCCTCGGCATCCTCGGCGCATCCCGCCTGGCCTCGGTCTTCCCGCTCTCGCGCGCTCGAATCGCGGCCATCGTCGTCTACGCGGGGGCGCCTGTTGTGGCCCGCGCCCTCGGCTCCGGCGATCTCGACGCGCTCGTCCTCTACGCCGCACTGCCGTGGACCGTCGAACTGCTGCGCCGCATCGCCGGGATCGCCACCGCCGACCCCGGCGCGGTGCTCGGCGACCTCCCCGACGGTCTCGACGACGCGTCACCGCTGCTCCGACGCCGACTGATCGCTGGGCTCATCTTGGTGTCCGCCACTACCGCCGCGTTCTCGCCCTCCGGCCTCGTCGTGATCGCCGGAGTCGGTGTCGCCATGGCCCTCGGCGGTCTCCTCGCTCGCGCCGACCTCGCCGTCAACGCCTGGTTCCTTGTGGCCTCCCTCATCGCCCTCGTCGGCGCCTGGCTCGCCAACCTCCCGTGGTCGACCACCTGGTCGTCGGTCGAACTGTTCGGAACCGCCACCCCCGGTGACCGTTCAGGGGTGTGGCGGGCGCTCGCCGGAGGCGACCCCGACCGGTGGTACGACCTCCTCGCCCTCGGACTCTGGGTGCCGCTGCTCGCCGCACTCCTCGTCAGCCGGGCATGGCGAATGACGTGGGCGGCCCGCGGCGCGGTGACCGTGCTCGCGGCGGCCAGCATCATCGTGCTCGACGACCGCGGCCTCATTGGCTTCCCGACCCCACCGCGCGACCAACTCACCGTCGCGATCGCCCTCGGGCTCGCCCTCGGCGCCGCCGCGATCACCGGTGGGTTCAGCCTCGACGTGCTCGGACGCGACTTCGGTTGGCGTCAGCCCCTTGCCCTGCTCGCCAACCTCGGCCTCGTCATCGGCCTCGTACCGGCGCTCGTCGCGGTTGGCGCTGGCGACTGGCGGGCGCCGCAAACACCGACGGCGACGCTCATCGCCTCGCAGTTCCCCGCCCGCTCTGAGGTCGGCTCGTATCGGGTGCTGTGGATCGGCGACGCTCGACTCCTCCCGGTGCCCGGCAACCCGTCGAACACCGGTGTGTCGTGGGTGGTTGTCGACGGTGGCCCCCTCGACATGCGCCACGCCTCGGCGACACCGCTCGGACCAGCCGCCGAACGCATCGAATCGGCCATTGGGCACCTCGCCGAGGGGACCACCGCGCGCGCTGGTCGGCTCCTCGCCCCACTCGGTATCCGCTACGTCGCGGTTCCCGTGGCCGACGGTGTCACCTCCCGCATCGACGACCCCCTCGACCCACCCGCCGGACTCGTCGCCGCGCTCGCCGCCCAGCTCGACATCGGGGCGATCCAGTCGCCTCCCACCGTCGAAGTGTTCGTGAACCGCTCGTGGATCCCGCCAGCGGCCTTCCTCACCGGCGGCACCGCCGAGGCATCCACGCTCGCCGGAGAGGGAAGCCTCGTGGTGGCTGACCTCAGTGGGACCTCGACCCTCGTCGACCCCCGCGGAGAAGCGGTCGACGTCGTCGACGTGGCCGCCCGACAGGGAGCCACCTCCACCCAGGTGCCGACCGCTGGGGTTCTCCACCTCGGCGTGCCATTCGACGGCTCGTGGCGAGCATCGCTCGACGGTGCGCCACTCGAGGCGCGCGCCGGATTCGGCGTGACAACCGCCTTCGACGTCCCCGGACCCGGGGTGCTCGAGATCAGTTACGCCCGACCGTTCACCCGGACGCTGTGGCTCGGGCTCCTCGCCGCCATCTGGCTCGCCCTCATCGCCGCGACCCTTCGCACCAGCGGAGGATCATCCGCGGCACACGAACCGATCCTCGACCTCGGTCCGCTGCCCTCGGTGGAGGAGGGGCAGCGATGAATCGTCGAGCCCCGGCGGTCGCCGTCACCGCTGTCGTCGCGTCCCTCCTCGTGTGGCAGACCTCGGGAGAACCAGCGCCCGCGTCACCGGTCGTGTTCTCCACCGGTGACCGAGCGTGGATTCCTCAGACCCCGGCGGGCGGTGTGCTCGAGAGCGTTTGGTACTGCCCGGGGGTACCCGCCGGAGGCCGCGAGGACGCGCTCGAGGTGGGTGGCGCCATCGCGATCGCCAACCCCTCCAGCGAGGCCACCCGCGCCCAGATCACCTTCATCAGCGACACGGCCCCCAGCGAACAGCAGGTCATCGATCTCGCCGCGAACGGACGCGCGCTCATCGACGTCGACTCCGAGATCGAGGCGACGTTCGCGGGCGCGGTCGTCGAGATCCTCGGCGGAGGCGGGGCGGTCGAGCAGCGCGCCTTTCATCCCGACGGCAACTCATCGACACCGTGCACCACCGACCTGTCATCCACCTGGTACCTAGCCGACGGCTACACCGTCGGGGAGGCCCTGCACGAGGTCATCCTCATGAACCCGGCCGATGACCAAGTCGTGGTCGACGTTGAGTTCCTCACCGACGACGGTGTGCGCCGCCCGTCGGCGTACACCGGCTATCCGGTTCCCGCGCGCTCCACCCGGATCATCGACGTCGGAGCCGAGGGGGCGGGAGCCCGTGGTGAGACCCGCGTCGGCGTCATCGTGACGGCCGCTCGCGGAGCACTTCTCGTTGGACGGGCAGCCAGCGCCGACGACGATGCGCGCGGAGGAACCACCGTCTCGTCGGTGGCGGCCGTCACCGCCGAGCAGTGGTGGTTCGCCGCTGGCGACAAAGGCTCGGACGCCACCGAGCGTTACAGCATCATGAATCCCGGCGAGACCGACACCGAAGTAACCGTCGTCTTCTTCCCACGAGAGATCGTTCGCGGCCCGGTCGTGGTGCCGGTCACCGTTCCCGCGCGCCGCGTGGCGACCATCGACACCGGAACCGTGTCCGGGCTTCCCGAGGGGGCGCACGGCGCCGTCGTGTCCACCACCGACGGGTCCAAGATCGTCGTCGACCGGGCGTTGACGAGAATCGCCGACGGCCAGCGGGTGACCTCGGTGGTTCCCGGCGTGCCGAACCGACCCGACGGCGACCTGCCGACATCGTGGCTCCTCGCGGGCGGCCCGAGCACGCCAACCCCCGCCGGTCTCAGCATCTTGAACGTCGATAACGAACCGGTCACCGTCACCATCACCGTGCTCGGCGCCACCGGGGAAGTACCGCTCCCGAAACTCGAGGCCATCGAGATCCCCGGCACCGGTCTCGCCACCCCTGACCTGGTCGACGAGGCGGCGCTGGCGCGGCCGCTGCGCATCACGGCCACTGGCCGCGTGCTCGTGGAACGCTCGATCCCGAGCGGCACCAGCTCGCACACCTCCTGGGCGATCGCCGGGGCCGATCAGCCCTAGCGGGCCGTGGTGGAACTCAAGAACCTTCGCTCGACAGGCGGGGAACACGGCGAGCCGGCCTGCTAGGACAGTGCCGTGGATCAAGACCTCGCGCGACTCCTCGCGGCCGTCACGATCGTCGTGATCGCAGCCGGTGCGTCCCGACTCATCCGCGCGCGACGCGCCTCCGATCCACCCACTCAGGTCACGAGGAACGTGCCGAGCCAGCTCGATCGTGCTGACTTCCCTGACGCCTCCGCCCCATGGGTGGTGGCGGTGTTCACTTCGGCGTCCTGCTCGACCTGCGCGGCGGTGCTCGACAAAAGCAACGTGCTTCGGTCCGAGGACGTCGATGTGGTCGAGGTGGAGTACACGGCGCGCGGCGATCTACATCGCCGATACGCGATCGACGCTGTGCCGACCCTCGTGGTCGCTGACGCTGACGGCGAGGTCCACGCCGCGTTCGTCGGGCCGGTCACCGCGACCGACCTGTGGGCAGCGGTCGCCGAATGCCGTGAACCGGGTTCCGTGCATGGTGGCGACGCCGACTGCTCCGGCGGCCGCACGGACCTCTGAGCCGCGACGAACTCAGTCGGGGGTGCCGAGGACGTTCGCCTCGAGCTTCTCGTCGGTACCCGACTCGGTGAGCCCCTGCTGAATGAGGCGGGCCACCTCGGGTCCGTCGATCGTCTCGTGTTCGAGCAGTGCTTCGGCGACGAGCTCAAGGCCGCGACGATGCTTGTCGAGCAGGCGAGTGGCACGGGTCTCCTGGTCGTGGAGGATGCGACTGATCTCCTCGTCGAGCAACTTGGCGGTGTCGTCTGAGTACTCGCGTCCGCTCGACATGAGGTCTTCGCCGAGGAAGACCTGCTGCTGGCCGGCCCAAGCCATCGGACCAACCCGATCGCTCATACCCCACTCGCGCACCATGCGCCTCGCGATACCGGTCGACTGCTCGAGATCGTTGGCCGCGCCCGAGTTGAGATGCCCGAACACGAGCACCTCGGCCACGCGGCCACCCATCGCTTTGCAGATCGTGTCCTCGAAGTACTCCTTCGAGTAGGTGTGCCGCTCCTGCGGCAGCGACCAGGTCACCCCGAGAGCCATGCCGCGGGGGAGGATCGTCACCTTGTGCAGCGGGTCGCCGTGGGGAAGCACGGTGGCGAGCACCGCGTGCCCCGCCTCGTGATAAGCGGTCGCCCGCTTCTCCTCGGCGTTGAGCACCATCGACTCACGCTGGGCGCCGAGCACCACCCGGTCGCGGGCGTTCTCGAAGTCGATGCGCTCGATCTCCTTCGACCCACGACGCACGGCAATCAGCGCGGCCTCGTTGACGAGGTTGGCGAGATCGGCGCCGGCCATACCTGGCGTGGCGCGTGCCATCGTGGACAGGTCGACATCGGAGCCCATGCGCTTGTCGCGCGAGTGGACCTCGAGGATGGAGAGGCGCTCCTCGTACTCGGGGAGCGGCACGACGATCTGGCGATCGAATCGGCCGGGACGAAGCAACGCGGGATCGAGGATGTCGGGCCGGTTGGTGGCCGCCATGATCACGATGCCCTCCGACGTCTCGAAGCCGTCCATCTCGGACAGCATCTGGTTGAGGGTCTGTTCGCGCTCGTCGTGACCGCCGCCGAGGCCCGCTCCGCGCTTGCGGCCAATCGAGTCGATCTCGTCGATGAAGATGATGGCGCGCCCCATGCGACGGGCCTGCTGGAACAGGTCGCGCACGCGGCTCGCGCCGACACCAACGAACATCTCCATGAAGTCGGATCCGGTGACGCTGAGGAAGCCGACCCCGGCCTCGCCGGCGACTGCCCGAGCGAACAGCGTCTTGCCGGTTCCCGGGGGGCCGACGAGGAGGATGCCCTTGGGTACCCGGGCGCCGATCTCGGCGAAACGCTCCGGCATCCGCAAGAAGTCGACCACCTCGGTGATCTCCTGCTTGACGCCGTGGTAGCCGGCGATGTCAGCGAACGTGGTGGACGGCTGATCGGTCGAATAGGTCTTGGCGCGGCTGCGGCCGATCGACATCACGTTGCCCATCTGGCCCTGGGCGCGACGCTGCATCCAGACGAAGAACCCGATGATGAGCATCACCGGAAGCAACAGGCCGGCCAACTGGAGGAACCAGTTGGTGGACGGCGTCACGAATTGGTATTCGACGCCTCGCGAGTTGATGAGTTCCTCATCGGCCTCAGAGAGACCGCGCTCACCACCACCAGTCGAGACGAAGGCCTCACCGGTGGTGAACTCGCCGGTGATCCGACCGGTCATGTTGTTGATCTCGATGGAGGCCACCTCGCCGGCGGTCACACGGTCGATGAAGTCCGAGTAGGAGAGTTCCGACCCGGTCTGACCGGAGGTGAGGCTCGGGATGACGACAGCGGCGAGGAACACGCCGGCCGCTACCCAGGGCAGCCAACGGCGCCACTGCGGGTTGGGAGCGGACGGTTCGCCGGTTTGACGAGGCTGACGATCACGGCCGGACGGACGTTCGCCGGAGGAGCGATTTGGCCGTCCCGAGGGCCGTCCTGCGCCCGGCGGGGGCGGGGGAGGGGGCGGGGGGAGCGGTGACATGGGTCCATGCTACGGCGGTCCGCGAGGGCCTGCATGATCTGGCGTACGGTGTGAGGCGTGACGAGACACTGCTCCCGGCCCCAGTGCTCCGCCGAGGCGGCGGTCACGTTGACCTACAGCTACGGCACCGCGCAGGCCTGGCTTGATGTGCTCTCGGCGCAGCGCGAGCCCCACCTCTACGACCTCTGCGATCGTCACGCTGAGCGGTTGTCGGTGCCGTCGGGTTGGGAGCTCGTGGATCGCCGGCGCCCGGTCATGCACTGGCGCATGGCGGGCTGAACCCGGCCCACCCGGCTGGTCGCCCGATGGCCGAGACGGTCGCATTTCCGAAAGCCCTCGCCGCGTGGGCGGTCGCTTGGATCGTCGGTGGTGGGTTTCTCGGAGCGCTCGTGCTCGCCGCCCTCGGCGGTGTCTCCGGTGAGCCGCTCACCCCGATCAGGCTCACTGCGGTCGCTCTCGTCAGTTGGCTCACCCTGCTCGCCGCGGTGGTCGCGGTGGCGAGATCCGAGGGGATCGGGTGGGTTCGCAGTGTCGGACTCGGGGCCGTTCCCCGGTTCCGGGTTGGTGACCTGTGGGCGATCGCCGCCGGGGTGGTCACCCAAACGCTGCTGATCCCTGCGGTCTACTTCCCACTCCGGGCGGTGTGGTCCGACACCTTCTCGCCGGATCGGTTGAGCGACACGGCACGCGACCTCGTCGATGCCGCCGATGGTGCCGGCATTGTTCTGCTGGTTCTGGTGGTCGCGGTCGGAGCGCCGATCGTTGAGGAGATCGTCTATCGCGGCCTGTTGCAGCGCTCGCTCGCCGCTCGTGTCGGTGGGCCGTCAGCGATCCTCATCGTGTCGGCCTTGTTCGCCCTCATCCATCTCCGATGGGTCGAGCTCCCGGGTTTATTCGTCGCGGGGCTCCTCTTCGGTCTCTGCCTGCATCGCACCGGTCGGCTCGGCACGGCGATCCTCGCCCACGCAGCCTTCAACTTGACCGGCCTCATCGCGGTGTTCGCGACTGGCTGAACTCAGAGCGCGTCGAGCACCCCCCATGTCATGATGAACGGGTCATGGATGCCCCCGCCGGACACGAGCCAGACGTTGAGCCCGACGTCGACGACAGCGATGTCACGCCCGTCGCCGGGCTCGTGACGGCTCAGTCGACCGGGCCGTTCCGGTCGCTGAGAGCGTGGTTCGATCGCGATTGGGACGACGTGCGCATCTGGAAGTTCGCGCTCACTTCCTTTTCGTTGGTGCTGACCACGGCGATCGTCATGAACGTGGTGCACCTCAACCCGCTCAGCCCGGGCTCCGACCTCATCTTCGACGACAACACACCCACCGGCGGCGACTTCGGCGCTCACGTGTGGGGTCCCGCGTTCCTCCGCGATCACCTGCTCCCGTCGTGGCGCCTCAACGGTTGGAGCATGGACTGGTACGCGGGCATGCCGGTCTATCGCTTCTACATGGTGCTGCCCGCGCTTGCGATCGTGCTGGTCGACACCGTGCTGCCCTACGGAGTGGCGATGAAGTTGGTCGGCGTCATCGGGTTGATCACCTTCCCCATCGCCTGCTGGGCCTTCGGTCGTCTCGCACGCTTCGCCTTCCCGATCCCCGAGCTGTTCGCTTTCGCCGGCCTCGCCTTTGTGCTCGACGAGAGCTTCACGATCTACGGCGGCAATCTCAAGTCGACGATGGCCGGGGAGTTCTCTTTCTCCATCGCGCTCTCGCTCGCGATGTTCGGGCTGGGTTACGTCGCTGCTGGCCTGCGAACCGGTCGCTACCGGGTGAGAGCGTCGATCCTCATCGCCGCGGCCTGCGTGTCCCACGGGATCGTGCTCCTCTTCGTGGTCGCCGGCGCACTCGTGTGGACGGTCGTGTGGCTCGACCGGAAGCGGCTCGTGTGGGCGGTCACCGTCGGCCTCACCTCGGTGCTGTTGCTCCTCTGGTGGGCGGGGCCGTTCGTGTTGAACCACGAGTTCATGACCGACATGAAATACGGCCCACGCCCCGAGGGACTCGACGACTCCTTCTGGGACATGTTCTTCCCGCTCACCACCGCACTCGACTTCATCATCACCGGCCTCGCCATCATCGGCCTCGGCTGGTGCCTGCTCCGCCGACACCTCGATGGGGTCGCCCTCGGTGTGCTCGGACTGGTGCTGTGCGCCGGTGTCTATGTCGCTCGCGACTCGCTACCGGTGATCGGCCTGCTGTGGAACCCGCGGCTCCTGCCGTTCGTGTATCTCGTCCGCTACCTGCTGATGATGGTTGGGGTGGCCGCGCTGCTCCGCGTCGGTTGGAACACGATCGTCGACCGCCGGGCCGCCACCGAACTCGGGGCGCGCGGGGCGACGGTGAGCGGGCTCATCGGGGCCCTTGGCGTGTTGATCGTGGTCGGGTTCATGTATCAGGTGCTTCCCGGCGGCGGACTGACCAGCCACAACGGTGTCACCGTCTATGGGTGGGGGCCGTTCAAAGCCACCCAGGCCAATGTGCGGGCCTCCGGCGACGGATGGGCGTCGTACAACTTCACCGGTTACGAGGGTCGAGGCGCCGCCTACGCCGAGTACCACGCCGTCGTCACCACCATGGACGATCTCGGCGCCGAGCGGGGCTGCGGACGCGCCCTCTGGGAGAACAGCCCCGACAACGGTCAGTACGGCACGACGATGGCGCTCATGCTGTTGCCGTTCTGGACCGACGGCTGCATCGGATCAATGGAGGCGGTCTACTTCGAAGCCTCCGGCACCACCCCGTATTCCTTCCTCGCCACCGCCGCGATATCGAAACAGTCCTCCAACCCGGTGCGCGAGCTGCGCTACGTCGACAACAACGGGCCGGTCGCCGTCGATCACCTCCAAGACCTCGGGGTGCGCTACGCGATGGTGCGCACCCCTGAAGCCAAGGCTGAACTCGCTGCCCAAGCCGAACTCACCCTTGTCGCCTCATCCCCACCGTGGAATATCTACGAAGTGGCCAGCTCCGAGATGGTCGTCGGACTCGACCGACAGCCGGTGGTGGTCCGAGAGCGATCAGGCGATCAGCGCGAACGGCACCTCGAACTCGGCACCTCCTGGTTCCAGAACCGCGGAGACTGGCCGGCGTTGCCGGCCGACGACGGCCCGGAGAGTTGGCAACGCATCGACGCGGTCATCGATCTCGAGCGGCGTCAGGGCGAGCCCGGTGAGCGAGGCCGACGAGTCGACATTGTCGTACCCGCGACCGGGGTGTCCATTGTCGATCTCCCCGAGGTGCAGGTGTCCGATCTTCAAGTCGAGCAGCAGTCGCTCTCCTTCAGCGTCGACCGGGTGGGCGTGCCGGTGCTCATCCGCATGAGTTACTTCCCGAACTGGGAGGTGTCGGGGGCGGAGGGCCCGTATCGCGTGGCGCCGAACTCGATGGTCGTCGTGCCGACCAGCGAGCGAGTGGAGCTCACTTACGGTCGCACTGCCGTCGACTACGCGACCCTGCTCGCCACGCTGATCGGCATCGTGCTCTGCGTGGTGTGGCGGAGACGCGGTGACGTCGAAGTCGACCCGGTCGAGGGTGGCGAACTGCCCGGACCGGCCGCCGAATCGCGCCGACCGGCACCGACCGAGCCCTCCGACGCCGTCGATAGCCTCTGACGCCATGTCGCGCCTCGATGCGATCGTCAAGGCGTACGACGTGCGCGGCACCTACCCGGATCAGTTCGACGCCGAGGTGGCCCATGCGCTCGGTGTCGCCTTCGCTGACGTCGTCGACGGCGACACGGTTGTGGTCGGCCGCGATATGCGTCCGAGCGGACCCGAACTGGTCGCCGCGTTCGGCGACGGTCTCCGTCGGCGGGGAGTCGACGTCATCGACCTCGGCCTGGTCTCCACCGACCTGCTGTATTTCGCCTCCGGCTCACTTGGTTTGCCCGGTGCCGTGTTCACCGCCTCGCACAATCCCGCTGGCTACAACGGCGCGAAGTTCTGTCGAGCTGGAGCCCGCCCGATCGGCATCGAGTCCGGACTCGCCGACATCCGCGATCACGCCGAACGGGTGCTCGCCGGCGAGGCCGTCACCGAGGCGCAGCGTCCCGGCTCACTCAGTGAGCGATCGCTCCTCGACGGCTTCGTCGATCACGTGCTCTCTTTCGTCGACGTCGCCGCGATTCGGCCGATGCGCGTGGTCGCCGACACGGCCAACGGCATGGGAGGCCTCGTTGTGCCCGCGGTTTTCGAACGGCTCCCCATGATCGAACTCGAGGTGATGTTCGGCGAACTCGACGGCACGTTCCCGAACCATCCCGCCGACCCGCTTCAACCCGCCAACCAGCGCGACCTGCGCGCTCGGGTGACAGCCGGTTCGTTCGATCTCGGACTCGCCTTCGACGGAGACGCCGACCGGGTGTTCATGGTCGACGAGACGGGCAACGGATTGAGCGGCTCAACGACAACGGCGATCCTCGCCGCCGCGATTTTGCGAGATCACCCGGGCGCGACGGTGCTGCACAACTTGATCTGCTCGCGCTCGGTGCCTGAGGCGATCGCCGAGCACGGTGGCGTTGCGGTGCGCACCCGCGTCGGCCACTCCTACATCAAGCAGGTGATGGCCGAGACCGGAGCGATCTTCGGCGGGGAGCATTCCGCGCACTACTACTTCGCCGACAACTTCCGGGCGGATAGCGGGCTGATCGCCTCGTTGGTGCTCATCGGTGAGATGAGTCGATCGGAGCAGTCGCTTTCAAGCCTGCGAGCCCCCTTCGAGCGTTACGCGGCGAGCGGGGAGATCAACACCGAGGTCGACGACCAGGCGGCGATCCTCGAAGCGGTCCGGGCGCGCTACGCCTCGTGCCCGCAGGACGATCTCGACGGTCTCACCGTCGACGGCGGCGACTGGTGGTTCAACCTCCGGGCCTCCAACACCGAGCCTCTGCTCCGCCTCAACCTCGAGGCCGCTGATCGCGACGCCTGTGATGATCGGGTGGCCGAGGTGCTGGCCCTCATCACCGGATGACACCTTGAGGTGGGTCTGATCGCCCCAGTGGCTCTTCGAGCGGGCAGACTGGACCTATGAGCGACACCGGCGAACGCCTCGATCCACTGCTCCTCGAGATCCTCGTGTGCCCGGAGGACAAGGGCGACCTCGACTACCTGCCCGAGGAGGGCGTCCTGCTCAACCGGCGGCTCAGCCGCACCTACGCCGTTCGTGGTGGCATCCCGGTGATGTTGATCGAGGAAGCGACCACGGTTGACGAGGCCGAACTGGCTCGTCTCATCGCCCTCGCCGACTCCTGACCTACCCGACCTGTGAGACCGGCCCGACGTTTCACGGCCGTCCTCGCGACGCTCGCCGCGATCGCGTCGACCGTAGTGATCGCACAGGCCGCCCCCTTCGGCGGAGGCCCATCCGCGCTGGCGGCCGCCTCGCTCGGCGCCGGTGGTGAGTATCACCCGGTGACGCCGGCTCGGGTGTTCGACTCTCGTTCCGGCGCCGCCCCACCCACGGCGCCCGGCGGGGGAGAGGTAACCGTGCCGGTCGTCGGTCTCGGCGGACTGCCCGCCGACGCCGGACAGGTGCTCGCGGTCGCCGTTTCGATCACCGTGGTGCAGCCGACGGCGTCGGGCTACCTGAGTGTTCGAGGCGCCGGCGAACCCGATCGAGGTGGCTCGGTCGTCAACTTCACCGCGGGGCGAGATGTGCCGAACTCCGCGATCGTGCGTCCGGGAGCGGGAGGCGCGCTCACCCTCCGGCTCGTGACCCCCGCCGGACCCGGCACGGCGCATGTGCTTGTTGACGTGTTCGGCTGGTTCTCGACCTCCAGTCACGACGTACGTGGCGCCCGGCTGGTGCCGGTCGAACCCTTCCGTGCGGCCGACACCCGTCAGGGGCGCGGAGCTGTCACCGCTGGGACTTCGCTCGCTGTCGCAATTCGCGGGGTTGGCTCGGTGCCGGCGTCGGCCGACGTGGTGGGAGCGGTCGTGAACATCACCGGGGTGAATACCGGCCCGGGTAATCGCTCGACCTACCTCTCGGCGCTGCCGAGCGCGCCGGCGGCCCCGCCGTCGACCAGCAACTTGAACTTGTCGGCTGGTGAGGTGAAGCCGGTGCTCGCCGTCGTGCCGGTCGGTCCTGACGGTTCGATACACATTTACAACGCGGCTGGCGCGACCGATGTGCTCGTCGACGTGACCGGCTACTTGCTCGCCGGCGTCGACGCCTCCACGCGGGCTGGTCGGGTGGTTCCGCTCTCCTCGCCGGTTCGCCTCATCGACACCCGGTCGCCCGCTTGGGGAGACGCCCCGCTGTCGGCGTCGGGTCGACGCGATTTCAGTTTCGGCGGCTTCGTCGGCGATGTCGCTCTCGGTGGTGAGCCGATCGGCGCCCAGTCCGGTGTGCTCGGGAACCTGACCGCCACCGGCCTGCGTGGTGACCCGACCTCGGCGGGGGCATCGAGTTACCTGAGCGTCTACCCGAGTCCGGTCGGCGCTGACCGGCCCCCACAGGTGTCGTCGGTGAACATCACCGCCGGTCTCGACGTGCCCAACTTGGCGCTCCTGCGCTACGGCGGCCCGTCGGAAGATCCACATCGCGTGCGGTTCTTCAACGCCTTCGGTCAACTCGACTACCTCTTCGACGCGAGCGCCGTCGTGCTCGCCGACTGACAGCGCGTTCACCGACGGCTCCGCTCAACCATGGCGACCCCACCGCCGGTGTGGGCCGAGCAGGTGGGTGCGGCGGTCACCGGCACCAAGGTGGTGACGTGGCGACCACAACGAGGGCACTCCCAGTCGATCGGTCGACGGGGTGGACGGCCGCTCTTGCTTCTGGTGGCGGGACGACCGGTGGGACGTCGTGAGGAAGTGGTTCTGGTGGTGCGTCGGGTGCTCATGCTTTTCCAGCGGTACCGGTCGAGCGAGCGGTTCGCAAGCCATTCCCAACCCCTGCTACGGGTTACCCCTACGGGGTAAAAAATCCTTCTCTCGCGCGGTTTCGGTAGGGTGTGAACACGGCGGGCTGACAGATCGGTGCCAGCAGGCCCCGGCCCGTAACTCCATCAACCGACCCGGCCGCGAGCGCCGTCTCGCGAGCCGGCCACCGTCCGATCATCCGATCGGAACTCCCGAGGAGCCCGCCATGAGCACTACCGAGACCCGTATCTCCGCCGACCGCGACTTCCGCGTCGCCGACCTCTCACTCGCCCCCTTCGGCCGCAAGGAGATGCTCCTCGCCGAACATGAGATGCCCGGCCTCATGGCGATCCGCCGTGAGTTCGGTGCCTCGAAGCCGCTGGCTGGCGCCCGCATCTCGGGCTCGCTCCACATGACCGTTCAGACGGCGGTGCTGATCGAGACGCTCACCGCTCTCGGCGCCGAGGTCCGCTGGGCCTCCTGCAACATCTTCTCCACCCAGGATCACGCCGCGGCGGCCGTGGTGGTCGGCCCCGACGGGACCGAGGACGACCCGCGCGGTGTCCCCGTGTTCGCCTGGAAGGGTGAGACCCTCGAGGAGTACTGGTGGTGCACCGAGCAGATGATGACCTGGGAGGGCTACGACGGCCCGAACATGATCCTCGACGACGGCGGTGACGCCACCCTGCTGTTGCACAAGGGTGTCGAGTACGAGCGCGAGGGCAAGGTGCCGGATCCGACGGAGGCCGGCAACGCCGAGCTCGCCATCATCCTCGGTCTGCTCCAGCGCACCTTGAAGTCGGATCCGTCGAAGTGGACTCGGATGGCGGCTCACATCAAGGGGGTCACCGAGGAGACGACGACCGGGGTGAAGCGCCTCTACAAGATGGCCGCCGACGGCGACCTGCTCTTCCCGGCGATCAACGTGAACGACTCGGTGACCAAGTCGAAGTTCGACAACCTCTACGGATGCCGCCACTCGCTCGTCGACGCGATCAGCCGTGCCACTGATGTGATGCTCGGCGGCAAGGTCGCCGTGGTGTGCGGCTACGGCGACGTCGGCAAGGGCTGCGTGCAGTCATTGCGCGGACAGGGCGCCCGAGTGATCGTCACCGAGATCGATCCGATCAACGCCCTCCAGGCGGCGATGGAAGGTCTCGAGGTTCGCCCGCTTGAAGAGGTCGTCGCGACGGCCGACCTGTTCGTGACCGCCACGGGTAACGCCGACATCGTCACGGTGGATCACATGCACCAGATGAAGCACAACGCGATCGTGTGCAACATCGGGCACTTCGACAACGAGATCGACATGGCCGGACTCGCCCGTTCGGGTGCGGTGCGCGACGAGTTGAAGCCCGGTACCGACGTGTGGCGTTTCGAGGACGGCCACCAGGTGATCGTGCTCGCCGAGGGCCGCCTCGTAAACCTCGGTTGCGCGACCGGTCACCCGAGCTTCGTGATGAGCTGCTCGTTCTCCAACCAGGTGATCGCTCAGATCGAGCTCTTCAACCATCCGGAGAACTACCCGCTCGGTGTCTACGTGCTCCCCAAGCACCTCGACGAAAAGGTCGCCCGCCTACATCTCGAGGCCCTCGGAGTTCGCCTCACCAAGCTCTCCGATGAGCAGGCGGACTACCTCGGCGTGGAGCCCTCGGGCCCCTTCAAGCCCGAGCACTACCGCTACTGACGGTCACCTGCGGGCGTCGACTCTGCGGCTCGGTCAGGGAGGGTGTCACACCCCTTCCGCAGACTGAACGCATGTTCGATCGCGCCTCGGTCCCGTCCCCGCTCTCGTCCCCAACGGCCGCGCGAGCTGTCCAACGCCCCGAGGGTTCTCGTCGGCTGGTCGGCCTCGGTCGGCTGCTGGCGCGGGTGTTCACGGTTCGTTGCGCTGGTTGCGATGCCCCCGGCGCTCCTATCTGTCGCACCTGTCGGTTCGCTTTGCTGGCGAGTCCGCCTCAGCGCCCGGGTGTGCTCATGGCGGTTCCGTTCACCGGTCGGGCTCGGCGAGTGGTCCTCGGTTTCAAGTTCCACAATCGGAGGGCGGTGGCCGGTCATCTCGCCGGTCTCGTGCGGCGGCGCCTCGAGCAGGTCGGGGTGCGCCCCGGCATCGACGTCGATGTCGTCACTTGGGCTCCGACCGGCGACGCCCGTCGACGCGAGCGCGGCTTCGATCAGGCCGAGCTGATCGCCCGACATCTGGCCCGCCAACTCGGCCTGCCCTGTCGCCGTCTCTTGATCCGCGAGGAGTTCTCCGGCCCGCAGTCGGGACGCTCCCGGGCTGAACGACTCCAGGCCCCGGGCTTCCGAGCCCGTCTCGACAAGCCGGGGCGCTCGGTGCTGCTCGTCGACGATGTCGCCACCACGGGCGCCACCCTCGGGTCGGCCTCAGCGGCCCTGCGTTCGGTCGGAGCGCGCGATGTGCTCTCGGTCGCGGTTGCGGGCACCCCGGTGCGCACTCGACGGCGTCCGACCGGGCACCGGCGCCCGCTTCGCCAGGCGGCCTAATCGCCGGAGAGCCGGCCAAGCACCGCCGGTAGGCTCGCTCGGGCATGGGAGTCCTCGATCGCATCCTTCGCGCCGGCGAGGGAAAGAAACTCAAGGCCCTTCAGGGCATCGTTCCCGACATCGCGGCGCTCGAAGACGAGTACCGCCGCCTCGACGACGACTCGCTCAAGGCCAAGACCGCTGAGTTCCGAGCCCGCCTCGACCGCGGGGAGACCCTCGACGACCTGCTCATCGAGGCCTTCGCCGTCACCCGCGAGGCCGCCGACCGTGTGCTCGGCCAACGCCACTACGACGTTCAGATGATGGGCGGCGCCGCCCTCCACTTCGGATGGGTCGCCGAGATGCGCACCGGTGAGGGCAAGACCCTCGTGTCGACTCTGCCGGCCTACCTCAACGGGCTGAGCGGCCGTGGTGTCCACCTCGTCACCGTCAACGACTACCTGGCTCGCCGCGACGCCGAATGGATGGGCCAGGTCCACCGGTGGCTCGGGCTCACCGTCGGCCTCGTCGTCCCCGGATTCCAGACCTCGCCGGCTGAGAAACGCCGCAACTACGTCTGCGACATCACCTACGGCACCAACAACGAACTCGGCTTCGACTACCTCCGCGACAACATGGCGGGTCGCCTCGAGGACAAGGTCCAGCGCGGCCATGAGTTCTGCATCGTCGACGAGGTCGACTCGATCCTCATCGACGAGGCCCGCACCCCGCTCATTATCTCCGGTCGGGTCGGCGACGCCGCGAAGCTCTACTACCGCTTCGCTTCGATCGTGCGCACCCTCGAACGCGACGTCGACTACGAGGTCGAGGAGGACAAGCGGGTCGTGGTGCCGCTCGAGGCCGGCATCTCCAAGGTCGAGGCCGCCCTCGAGGTCGACAACCTCTACGACGACGTGTCGGCCAACCTGGTGCACCAGTTCTCGGTAGCGCTCAAGGCCAAGGAGCTCTACCGCCGCGACAAGGACTACATCGTTCAGGGTGGCGAGGTGAAGATCGTCGACGAGTTCACCGGTCGCATCCTCGACGGTCGCCGTTGGTCCGAGGGCATCCACCAGGCCGTCGAGGCCAAAGAGGGCGTGAAGATCAAAGAGGAGAACCAAACCCTCGCCACGATCACCCTCCAGAACTATTTCCGCATGTACTCCAAGCTCGCCGGCATGACCGGCACCGCCTCCACTGAGGCGGCCGAGCTCATGGGCACCTACGGCCTCGGCGTGGTTCCCATCCCGACGAATCGGCCGGTCGCCCGACTCGACCAGGCCGACCTCATCTTCAAGGGTGAGATCGGCAAGTTCGCCGCCGTCATCGACGACATCCTCGAACGCCACGAGAAGGGCCAACCGGTGCTCGTCGGCACGGTCAGCGTTGAGAAGTCCGAACTGCTCTCGCGAATGATGCGCGAACGAGGCATCGACCACGAGGTCCTCAACGCCAAGCAGCACACCCGCGAAGCCGAGATTGTCTCCCAAGCCGGCCGTCTTGGCTCGGTGACGGTCGCTACCAACATGGCCGGTCGAGGTGTCGACATTGTGCTCGGCGGCAACCCTGAACTTCTCGCGCGTCGCGAAGTGCTGAAGGAGGGCTTCGACGAGGCGCTCCTCGCCGACGACTACGCCCTCCCGCACCCGCTTGAGGAGATGCCTGAGGAGTTTCGCGAGCAGCGTGCCGCCGCCCTTGTCAGCCTCGAGCGTCATCACGCGCGGTTCGCCCCGGAGTGCGCCGCCGAAGGCGAGAAGGTGCGTGAGCTCGGCGGCCTCTACGTGATCGGTTCGGAACGTCACGACTCACGACGTATCGACAACCAGCTCCGCGGGCGCTCCGGCCGTCAGGGAGACCCCGGCGAAAGCCGCTTCTATCTCAGCCTCGACGACGAACTCATGCGGCTGTTCGCCACCGGCGCCCTCCAGTGGGCGATGGGGCGCTTCGACGACGACGAGGCCATCGAGGCGAAGATGGTCACTAAGGCCATCGAGCGTGCTCAGACCACCGTCGAGCAGAAGAACGCCGAGGTGCGAAAGAACGTCCTCAAATACGACGAGGTCATGAACGAGCAGCGCAAGGTGATCTACCGGCGCCGCGACCAGATCCTCACTGGAGAGGATCTCAAGGCGACCGCCCTCGACTACCTCGGTGAAGCGGTCGATGATCTCATCGCGACCAACTGCGCCTCAGTGGCCACTGACGAATGGGACCTCGACGGCCTTGCGCGCGAACTCACGCTCTATTGGCCGACCACGTTGACGGCCCCCGCGATGTCGACGGCGGAGTCCTCTGACGAGCTCCGCGAGGCGATCATGGCCGAGGCCCTTGGCCACTACGAGCAACGTGAGGTCGAACTCGGCGAGGACACCATGCGTCAGGTCGAACGCCAGGTCATGTTGCGCATCATCGATCAGCGCTGGCGTGAGCACCTTGAGGAGATGGACTACCTCCAGGGCGGCATCAACCTCCGGGCAATGGGGCAGAAGGACCCGCTCACCGAATGGCAGCGCGAGGGCTTCCAGATGTTCGGTTCGATGATGACCGGTATCGCCCGCGACTTCGTCCGCTACGTCATGCACGTGCAGGTCGCCCAGCCCGAGCAGCCGACCTTGACTCCGAAGGTGCTCAACCTTCAGCAGACCTCGAGCGAGGACGCGACCGCGAGCGGGTTCGACACGGCGAGGGCCGCGGCCGCCGCCGAGTCCTCCGGAGCGCCGGCCCCGGTGCAGCCGACCGCCACCCCGGCCAAACAGCAGACCGTGGTCAAGGACGCGTTCGACAAGACACCGCGCAACGCGCCCTGCCCGTGCGGATCGGGCAAGAAGTTCAAGCTCTGTCACGGCTCGAGCTGAGGGCCGTCCATGCGCGACTTCACCGATGAACTGCGCGACGTCGCGCGTCGCGTCACCGAAGCATCCGGCTATCTCGGCATCGAGGAGGCCAGGAACCGCCTCGTCGAACTCGAAGCCGAGATTGGCCGTCCCGACCTGTGGGACGATGCCGAGCGGGCCAAGCAGGTCAACAGCGACTACGCCGCCGTCAAAGACGACATCGACATCTACGACGGTCTCGCTCGTGACCTCTCCGATGCCGAGGTGCTGCACGAGTTGGCCCGCGAACTCGACGACGAGACCCAAGAGGACGAGATCGCCGGCTCGCTTGCCGCGCTGTCGGCTCGACTCGATCAACTCGAATTGAGGAGCCTGTTCACTGGCGAGCACGACGACAGCGCATGCATCGTCCAAATCAACGCCAAGGATGGTGGTGTCGACGCTCAGGACTTCGCCGAGATGCTGCTGCGCATGTACTCGCGCTGGGCGGAGAGCCGCGGCTTCGATGTCGAGGTGAACTACTTCTCCGAGGGCACCGAGGCCGGGATCAACTCGGCCGAGTTCACCCTGACCGGTCGCTACGCCTACGGCCTGATGACCTCCGAGCGAGGCACCCATCGACTGGTGCGGATCAGCCCTTTCGACAATCAGGGTCGCCGTCAGACGAGTTTCGCGGCCGTGCAGGTGTGGCCGGTGATGGATGCCCCCGATCTCGAGATCAACGAGAGCGACATCCGCATGGAGGTGTTCCGCGCCTCGGGTGCAGGCGGTCAGCACATCAACAAGACCTCCTCGGCGGTGCGGTTGATCCACGAGCCGACCGGGCTTGTCGCGGCCTCTCAGGAGGAGCGCTCGCAGTTGCAGAACCGCGAGAAGGCGATGGGTCGCTTGAAGGCGATGCTCGCCGCGCGGATCGAGGAGGAGCACCAAGCCGAACTCGACTCGATCGCCGGCAAGCAGGCGCAGGTCGGCTGGGGAAGCCAGATCCGCTCCTACGTCATGCAGCCGTATCAGATGGTGAAGGACCTGCGCACCGAGGTCGAGTCGGGCAACGTCGCCGCTGTCCTCGACGGCGACCTCGACGTGTTCATGGAGGGATTCCTCCGTTGGCGTCGCTCCGCCTGATCCCTCATCGGCCTGCCCCGCCTCCGACGAAGCCCACCGCTACCCTCGGTGCGACATGATCCGTCTCGAGAACGTGACGAAGTCGTATTCGGAGGAGGTCATCGCCCTCCGCGATGCGAGCTTCGAGGTGGCCAAGGGAGAATTCGTGTTCCTAGTCGGGCCATCCGGCTCAGGGAAGTCGACCCTGCTTCGCCTTCTCAACCGCCAGGAGCGACCGGAACTCGGTGCGGTGTGGGTCGCCGGTCGCAACATCGTTGACATGCCGGCCAACCGGGTCCCGATGCTGCGCCGCAACATCGGCAACGTCTTCCAGGACTACAAACTCCTGCTCAACAAGACCGTGTTCGAGAACGTCGCCTTCGCCCTCGAGGTGATCGGCCGGCCGAAGCATGTGATTACCCAGCAGGTACCCGCCGTGCTCGAGCTCGTCGGTCTCGCCGGCAAGGAGGACCGATTCCCCGATCAGCTCTCCGGTGGTGAGCAGCAGCGCGTCTCGGTGGCTCGGGCTTTCGTGAACCGCCCGCTGATCCTCATCGCCGACGAGCCGACCGGCAACCTCGACCCGGCGACCGGCGAGGGAATCATGCGCCTTCTCGATCGCATCAACGCCACCGGTACGACGGTGGTGATGGCCACCCACGACCAGCGCATCGTCGACTCGATGCGTAAGCGGGTCATTCAGCTCGATCGCGGAACGATCGTCCGCGACCAGGCCCGGGGCGTCTACCAGTGATCTCCCGTATCGCCTATGTGCTGCGCGAGACGGCGGCGAGCTTTCAACGCAACCTGACCCTCACCGTCGCGGCGGTCATCACCGCGGCGGTCTCATTGCTGATCTTCGGGCTCACGCTGATCATTCAGCACGGCTTCGACAACCTGCTCGCTCAGTGGGAGGGCGGAGTCGAGATGATCGTGCACGTCAATGCCGGAGCCGGTGACGCTCAGCGCGCGGTGATCGAGGAGGCCCTCGTTCAGCAGGAGGGCATCACGATCGACTCGTGGCGGTACTGCGATGTCACCTGCTCGCTCGCCGATGCCGACCGACTCCTCGCCGGTGATCCGACGACCCGGGAACTCCTCACCGCTGAGAACATCACCACCCAATACAAGGTGGTGCCGATGGACGCCACCCAGGTCGACATCCTCCGTGGACTCCGCGACCGCTACCTCGGCCTGCCCAACGTGAACACGGTGCAACTCGCCGAGGAGCAACTCGACCTCATCAGCGAACTGCAGGGATTCGTGTCCACCTACACGACGGGTCTTTGGATCGCGCTGATGGCGGCTGCCTCGCTCCTCATCTGGAACACGATTCGCACGGCCATGTTCGCGAGACGCCGCGAGATCGAGGTCATGAAACTCGTCGGAGCCACCGACTGGTTCATCCGCCTGCCGTTCATGCTCGAGGGCCTCCTGCACGGCTTGATCGGCGGTGTGCTCGCCTCGGGTGCGCTCTGGTTCATTAACGACCGCTGGACCGCTGGCGTGCAGGGCTTCCCCGACAACTCCGGGATGACCGCCCTCGTCGTTGTCGACGGTTACCAGTGGCAGGTCGCCCTCATCATCTTGGTGTTCGGCTCGATCGTCGGAACGGTCGGCTCGGGAACTGCCGCATCGAGATTCCTCGACGTCTGACCCAGTGACGGTCCGGTCGGCCGGATCGAACAGGATGTGACGATGGAACCCGACGAGTACGCGCACATCAGCCTCGGCGTCGACGACGGCATCGCGACGATCACCCTCGACCGAGCCGACAAGATGAACGCGTTCACCGAGCGCATGCGGAACGAGATCCTCGACGCTCTCGATCGCACCGACGCCGACGACGACGTTCGCGCGGTGATCTTCACTGGAGCCGGTCGGGCCTACTGCGCTGGCGCTGATCTGTCATCGGGGGAGGAGACCTTCTCGCGGGGCGGGAGCCCGGTGATCGGGGTCAACGGCGTTCCGCGCGATGGCGGCGGAACGGTGTCGCTTCGCATCTTCGAGTCGCTGAAACCCGTGATCGGCGCGATCAATGGAGCAGCCGTCGGTGTTGGGGTGACGATGACCCTGCCGATGGACGTGCGTCTCGCCAGTACCGCCGCGCGTTTCGGCTTCGTGTTCGCCCGTCGCGGGATCGTGCCCGAGGCGGCGTCGAGCTGGTTCTTGCCGCGCCTCGTCGGCATCTCCCGAGCGATGGAATGGGCTGCCTCTGGTGAGGTGTTCGACGCTGAAGAAGCCCTGGCCGGCGGTCTGGTGCGCAGCCTCCACGAACCAGATGATCTCCTGCCCGCTGCCCGAGAACTTGCCCATCGGATGACGGCAAAGTCGGCGCCGGTCTCGGTGGCCGCGACCCGCAAAATGATGTGGCGGATGCTCGGCGCCGACCATCCGATGGCCGCGCATCGGGTCGACAGTCGGGCGATCGCGACCCGCGGTCGCAGCGCCGATGTGCGCGAGGGGATCGCCTCGTTCTTCGACCGCCGCGACCCGGTGTTCACCGACCGGGTGAGCGACGGTTTCGACGCCATCTTCGAGGAGTGGGACAACCCGTCCTTCGATTCATGAGGTGCCCGTAGGCTCGACGCGTGGCCGACGACCTCCCGATGCTCTACGACCGGGTTGGCGAGGATTTCTTCGGCGAACTGGTCGCCGCGTTCTACGAGGGCATCGCCACTGACGAGCTGCTCGCGCCGCTCTACCCTGACTTTCCCGACTTCGAGCCGGCGAAGGAGCGACTTCGACTGTTCCTCATCCAATACTGGGGAGGGCCGACGACGTATATGGAGACCCGCGGACATCCACGCCTGCGCATGCGGCACATGCCCTTCCGGGTCGGTGAGGCCGAGCGCGACCGCTGGCTCGTGCACATGGCCGCGGCCATCGAGCGGACCTGCGAGGGACGCGCCGACGGCCCCGAGGTCGCCGCTGAGCTCCTCAACTACTTCGTGCCGGCTGCCGAGCACCTCCGCAACGACGATCAGCTCGGATTGGTGCAGTGAGCGCGATCACCGTTGAGAATCTCGTCGTCGAATACGGCGATCTGCGCGCTGTCGACCGTCTCGATCTCGACATCGCGAGCGGCGAGGTCTACGCGCTGCTCGGTGAGAACGGCGCCGGTAAGACCTCGACGATCGAGGTGCTCGAGGGCCTGCGCACTCGAACCTCAGGTTCGGTGCGGGTGCTCGGCCACGATCCGGCCGACGCCTCCCGAGACCTCCGAGATCGCATCGGAATCGTGCTGCAGTCCACCGGTGTGGAGCGTCAAATCACCGTCGCCGAGGCGGTCGCCCTCTACGGCGCCGTCTACCGACGGCCCCGGCCAGTTGGTGAGGTGCTCGAGTTGGTCGGGCTCGGCGACCGAGCCGAGGCTCGCTGCGGCACCTTGTCGGGTGGGCAACGCCGACGGCTCGACCTGGCGCTCGGCATCGTCGGGTCGCCCGAGTTGCTATTCCTCGACGAACCGACCACCGGCTTCGACCCCTCAGCCCGTCGACGGGCTTGGGAACTCGTCGACGCGCTTCGCTCTGACGGGATGACCGTGGTGCTCACCACCCACTACCTCGATGAGGCTGAGCATCTCGCTGACCGGGTCGGTGTCATGTCAGCCGGGCGGCTCATCGTGGAGGGCACACCCGCTGACCTGCAGCGCCGTTCGGGTCGCACGCTCGTGTCGTTCCGCTGCGGTGGTGGCAAGGACGAGCTCGCCGCGGCCACCCGTCTCGCCGAGACGCTCGGCAATCGCGTTCGGCTGGTTGACGGCCGAATCGAGCTGCTCACCGCCGAGGTCACGGCCGCGCTGCACGCGCTGACCAGTTGGGCGGTCGAGCAGCGAGTCGACATCGACTCCTGGTCGGTCGCGCAGCCGAGCCTCGAGCAGGTGTTCCTCGATCTCGTCGGAGGAGCCGAGGGTGAGTGACCGGGGAACATGGCCGGGCGTCGGGGCGCTCATCCTCACGCAGGTCCGACATCAGGTGAGGCTCTTCTTGCGGGTCCCGATCGGGCTGTTCTTCACGATCGCGTTGCCGCTCATCATGCTCGTGGTGTTCAACGCGGTCTTCGGCGACTCAACCGTGGCATCGCCGGCAGGGGAGTGGCCGACGCGGCAGTTCTACACCGGCGCTCTCGCAGCTTTCACCGCGGTGTCGGCCACCTACACCAACTTGGCCAACACCGTCCCGGTGCGGCGCGAGGAAGGGATCTTGAAACGCTGGCGGTCGACTCCGTTGCCTGTGCCGGTGCTCATTCTCGGTCAGATGCTTGGCGCGCTGGTCGTCGCAGTCCTCGGCGCCCTGTTGCTGCTCATCGTCGGTGTCCTCGCCTACGGGCTCGAGGTCGACGCGGCGGCTCTGCCGAACGCGCTCCTCACCTTCATCGTCGGCGTGCTCTCCTTCGCCGCGCTCGGCATGGCGATCTCCTCGGCTGTGTCGAGCGCCGACTCCGCTCCGGCGGTCGCGAACGCGACCATCCTCCCGCTCGCGTTCATCTCGAACATCTTCATTCCCCTCGAGGACCCGCCGCGATGGCTCGACCTCCTTGGCGACGTGTTCCCGCTGAAACCGTTCGCGGAGTCGTTCCAGGCGTCGTTCCATCCGATCGATCCGGCGACCACCCCGGATGCGAGCGCGCTCGCGGTGGTCGCCCTCTGGGGTGTGCTCGGAGCTGTCGCCGCGGTGCGGACTTTCCGATTCGATCCGACACCGGGTTCGGTGTCGAGTGGGCGTCGGCGGCAGCGCGGTCGTCAGCGCAGCACGTGACAGGCAACCGCTGAAGCAGCAGCGGCGTTGAGCGAGTCGACACCGTCGGCCATCGGTATCCGCACACCGCGGGCCAATTCGAGCAGCTCGTCGCTCAACCCGGCGCGCTCCGAGCCGATCAGCACGGCGCGGGGGCGCCGCGGGTCGAGCTGACCTGCCACGACATCGATCGCCTCGGCATCAGGGTCAGGAGTGAGCGCGAGCAGGTCGATGTCGAGGCCACCGAGCAGTTCGGCGAGGTCAGGGGTGCGGGCGTGGGGAAGGGTGAATGCGGTGCCCATCGCGACGCGGAGCGCGCGCCGGCTGAGCGGATCGGCGCTCGTCGCGTCGAGGAGCAGCCCGTCCCACCCGAGCCCCGCGGCGTTGCGCACGATGCCGCCGATATTGGCCGGATTGTCGACCCGTTCAGCGACGACGAGCCGGTGGCACCGCGAGAGAAGAGCGGCGGGAGATGGTCGTGCGGGTCGGTGGAACACGGCGACGATCGGATGTGGCATACCGAGACCGGTGACTAACCGCCGGATCTCGTCGCCGCCGATGAAGACGTCGATGCCAAGGCGTTCGGCGACCGCCGGCACTCGGTCGGCATCCGCGAGGGCGGCGAGCGGTTCACAGCCGGCCTCGAGGGCCCGGGAGACCACGAGGTCACCCTCGGCGAGGAACAGCCCTGCGCCGGTGTCGTCTCGTTTGTCAGCTCGAGTGGTGAGCCCTCGCTCGCGCAGTCGGAAGACGGCGAGGCGCTCGTCGTCGACCGCTTCGATGCGGATGAACGCCAACGTTCGCCCCGACGTCAGAAGTGGTAGGGGAAGGGCGACCAGTCCGGAGGGCGCTTCTCGAGGAAGGCGTCACGACCCTCGGCTCCCTCATCGGTGCCGTAGGCGAGGCGGGTCGCTTCCCCAGCGAACA
>Ga0181594_10000256_pt1 | contig 46498 bp, 48 predicted proteins | sample 071ome_18_FD_145603 | JGI IMG/M metagenome (GOLD analysis project Ga0181594, IMG submission 145603) | Coastal salt marsh microbial communities from the Groves Creek Marsh, Skidaway Island, Georgia - 071413BT metaG (spades assembly) | ecosystem: Environmental > Aquatic > Marine > Intertidal zone...
TAAGAGCTGAGGTGGTAAGAGCTGAGGTGGTAAGAGCAGCCGGGGTCATGCGCACTGGAATGATAGGAAGTGGGGTGTTGTCGTAGGGGTTACTGTACATGGATATTTCAGAAGGAATGAACAGCCAGAGGTGCACTGTCTGGACGTTTTTTTCAGGAGGTTTAGGATGCGTCTGCTTTAGTTAGCGACGGAGATGGGACTGCCTATTAAGAGTAGGCAGTCCGCTGACGGTATTGCTTGGAAACGTTTAGTGCGAAACGCTCGCTGCCAAACGATCGGAGCTTAATCGAAGTAGTAGGCTTCGAGATCTTTTTCCAGACTACGACGCTCACGGTGCGCTTCAATTGCGCGACGCGCCATTAACTTTTTAGAAACGTGTGCTTCTTTGTTTACAACCACGTTACCGTCCTGGTCAAACGATACGGTTTCTTCTGAGGTGTAGTCTTTTGCAGCTTCCATAATGATTCCCTTTGGGATTAATCAACCAGTCCTAGTCTGGTTTTTATTGTTTACAGACACATTACAGGAAGTGACTAATTTTCCAATAGGTTTATTCAGCCATGCAGGGCTATAAAAGGAACTTGTTTTCTTTGTCCATGCTAGGGTGATTAAAGTGGCGCAGTAGGTCTAATTATCGTGTGATAAGACCCGCAGGCCCAAGCCGATTCGTTAGCTCAGTCGGTATGACAGATTTTAATCAGAATCCAGATGCTCGTCGGTGTGAAGACGCAGTGAGCGGATACTTTGTTTGATGGCGTTCAGGTGGTTAGCGAAGTCGGGGCCACGCCGTTGGGTGACGGCGACCGCCAGCATATCGATGATCATCAGGTGAGCGATGCGCGAGGTCATCGGTGTGAATTGCTCGGTGTCTTCTTCGATATTAATAAAGATGGGTAAGTCGGCGGCATCACTCACGGGAGTGTTCTCTGGCGCCAAGGTAATGACCTGAGCACCGTGGGCTTGGGCCAGTGCCACCGAGTGCAATAAGTCGCGGGTGCGTCCGCTTTGCGAAATGGCGACGACCACGTCCTGTTCGTTCAGGGTTACCGCAGACATGGCCTGCATGTGCGGGTCACTGTAGGCTGCGGTCGCAACTTGCAGCCGGAAGAACTTATGCTGAGCGTCCGTGGCGACAGCGCCTGAGGCTCCGTAACCATAAAACTCAACCCGGCGTGCGGCACTGATTGCCTGAGCGGCGATGGCCACCTGTGGTGGTCGCAACTGACGTTTAATCTGATTCAGGCGTTGTAGTGTGGTGTCGGCAATCTTGGAACAGATGTCTTCGATGCTGTCGTCTTCGGCGATGGCGAACTGCCCAAGGTTATTGGCCACGGCCATTTCCTGAGCAATCCGTACTTTGAATTCCTGAAAGCCATTGCAGCCGATCGCTCGACAGAAACGCACAATCGTCGGCTCACTGACCTGCGCTTCCTGCGCCAGATCGACAATGCGCATGTGCATTACCTGCTCTGGTTGCTCCAGAACAAAATCGGCCACCTTCACCTCAGACTTACGTAACGTCTCTCGGGTTGAGGCAATATGACTGAGAATAGGCTGATGGCTCACGGAAGATTCCACACGGGTTTTGCGGGATTATACGGAGCCAACCGCTGACTGTTAATACGCCAAACGCGCATGACTTTCATATTCCGACGCAGGGCCATTCTGGTAGACTGACGCCCATGGATATTTCGCTTCTGTTAGATCAACTCAACGATGGCCAGCGCAACGCGGTGGCTGCTTCCTCTCCGCATCAGCTGGTGTTGGCGGGCGCAGGCTCGGGTAAAACCCGGGTGTTGGTGCATCGCATTGCCTGGTTGCTGAAAGTCGAGAACGTCTCGCCGTTTTCTGTGATGGCCGTGACCTTCACCAACAAAGCGGCGCGCGAGATGCGCACCCGGATTGAGCAAGTATTAAACGAGCCCTCTAACGGCCTGTGGGTGGGCACATTCCATGGACTCGCCCATCGCTTGTTGAAGCAGCATTGGCGCGAAGCCAAGTTACCGCAGTACTTCCAGATCCTCGACAGCGATGACCAACTGCGTGTTATTAAGCGCCTGATGAAGGATCACAATATCGATGACAGCCGCTATCCGCCAAAGCAGATTCAGTGGTTTATCAACGGCCAGAAAGACGAAGGGCGACGAGCGGCACACGTCATGCCCTCTGCCGACCCGTTCTCACGTCAGTTGCATGAGTTCTATCACCTGTACGAAGAACACTGCCAGCGTAATGGCTTGGTCGATTTCGGCGAGATCCTACTGCGAGCGCACGAACTCTGGCTGCACAATCCTGAATTGCTGGCGCACTATCAGAGCCGTTTCCGCAATATTCTGGTGGACGAATTTCAGGACACCAACAACATTCAGTACGCCTGGATTCGTCTGCTGGCGGGTAATACCGTTTCCGTCATGGTGGTGGGGGATGACGACCAGTCTATTTACGGCTGGCGCGGTGCCAACATTGGCAACATCCGAAACTTCCAGGAAGACTTCCCCGGCGCAGAACTGATTAAGCTCGAACAGAATTACCGTTCCACCGCGAACATTCTGGCGGCCGCCAACGCCGTGATTGCCAACAATCAGGGGCGTCTGGGCAAAGAGTTGCGCACCGAAGGCGATGCCGGCGAGCCCATCATGCTGTACGCCGCGTTCAACGAGCAGGATGAGGCACGTTACATTGCCGACCTCGTGGACGAATGGGCGCGTTCAGGGCGGGACCGCACCGACATGGCGGTGCTGTATCGTTCTAACGCGCAATCACGCACGCTGGAAGAGGCCTTTTTACGGGCAGGCATTCCTTATCGTATTTACGGTGGGCAGCGCTTCTATGAGCGCCTCGAGATTAAAAACGCCTTGTCCTATTGCCGACTGCTACTCAATCGCGAAGACGATGCCGCGGTCGAGCGGGTAATCAACGTGCCTGCCCGGGCCATCGGCGAAAAAACCGTCGAATCGCTGCGTGCGATTGCACGGGATGAGGGCTGTTCTTTGTGGATGGCGTTGCACAAGGCGCTGGAGCACAACAGTTTGCCCAAGCGTGCGTCTGGTGCAGTGCAGGGCTTTATCGATTTGATTGAAGAAATGTCGGTTGGCGCCGACGAGCTGCCATTGCACGAGCTGGTCGACAACGTGATTCAGCAGTCAGGGTTGATCGAACATCACGGCAAAGAAAAAGGCGAAAAAGGCCAGGCACGCATCGACAACCTCGAAGAACTGGTCACCGCAGCCCGTCAGTTTGAACCGGACTTCGCCGACGATGAAGAAGACACGCCCGCATTAGCGAACTTTCTCGATAGCGCTGCGTTGGAGGCTGGCGAAGGTCAGGCCGACGAATACGATGACGCCGTACAACTGATGACGCTGCACTCGGCCAAGGGATTGGAGTTTCCACAGGTGGTCATGGCCGGTGTGGAAGAAGGCCTGTTCCCGCACAAAATGTCGATGGACGACGCCGACGGCCTCGAAGAAGAACGACGCCTTGCGTACGTGGGCATTACCCGTGCCATGGAGCGTTTGATTATTACCTATGCCGAAAGTCGCCGACTGCATGGGCAAGAAAATTTCAGCACGCCATCGCGCTTTATCCGAGAAATTCCGGGCGATCTGGTCTCCGAGGTGCGCTTAAAGAACAGTGTCAGCCGCCCCTTGTCTGCCCGTACGAAAACCTCTTCGAGCTATGGCAAGCCGGAATTTGTTCAGGAACAATACCCTTACTCATTGGGGCAGCGGGTCTATCACGAAATGTTTGGTGAAGGCACAGTACTGCAATTTGAAGGGCAGGGCCCGGGCCTGCGCGTGCAGGTGAATTTTGATGACGCCGGTAGCAAATGGCTGGTTGCCAGCTTTGCCAAACTGGATGTTCTGTAATGGACCTCAGGAATAACACTAACAAGATCAGGAGAAACTCATGAAACGATTGCTCGTTGCCGCGATGGCAACCATGGCGCTGGTGGGTTGCCAGCAAGACTGTGAACCAAACGCCGGAGGCCAGGCATCTGCTCAGGCACCAGAGCAAACGTTCGAGTGGAAGATGGTGACCTCCTGGCCAAAGAATTTCCCGGGGCTGGGCACCGCACCGGAGCGCTTTGCTGAGCGCGTTGCAGAATTATCCGGCGGACGCCTGACCGTAAAAGTCTACGGTGCAGGTGAGCTGGTGCCTGCGTTGCAGGTGTTTGATGCCGTATCGCAAGGTACCGTAGAAATGGGTCACAGTGGTGCATACTACTGGAAAGGTAAGACCGCAGCGGCGCAGTTTTTCACCTCGGTTCCTTTTGGTCTGACCGCTCAGGAAATGGACGGCTGGATTCAGTACGGCGGTGGCCAGGAGCTGTGGGAAGAAGTCTATGCGCCATTTAACGTACTGCCATTGTCTGGTGGCAATACTGGCGTGCAGATGGGCGGTTGGTTCAACAAAGAAATCAACAGCGTTGAAGACCTCAAAGGTCTGAAAATGCGTATTCCAGGCCTCGGCGGTGAGGTCCTGGCCCGCGCTGGCGGTACTCCTGTCACCCTGCCGGGCGGCGAAATCTTTACGTCACTGCAGACGGGCACCATCGACGCAACCGAATGGGTCGGTCCATACAACGACCTCGCGTTTGGTCTGTACAAGGTTGCAGAGCACTACTACTACCCAGGCTGGCACGAGCCGGGTTCCATGATGGAATTCACCATCAATAAAGACGCGTTTAACGAGCTGCCAAACGACCTGCAGGCGATTGTTCGTGTGACCGCCGAAGCCATTAATGATGACATGTTGGCGGAATACACCACGCGCAACCAAACTGCGTTGGTGGAGTTGGTTGAAAAGCACGGTGTGGATGTTCGTCCTTTCCCAAGCGACGTACTGGAAACCCTGAAAACACTGTCGGATGATGTCGTTGCAGAAGTCGCAGCCGGTGACCCGCTGTCTCAGAAAGTATACGACTCCTACAAAACCTATCGCGATCAGGTGAAGGCGTATCACGCAGTGAGCGAGCAGGCGTATATTAACGCTAGGGATTAACACCCCGATCACCGTATTTTTCATGATCTGGGTAATTGCATGAGGCGCCTGTTGATACGGGCGCTTAGCCGGTCGGAATATCCTGATGTTACGGGATTTTCCAGCGGGCTAGTGGCTAAAATCTCCGGCACCAATACGATCACTCTCGGAGACATCAATAGGCCCGTTTGCGCAGTGCGCTGGCATGAACTGTATATTGGAGGCATGCAGGTTCATTTCAGGTTCGTGTCATCAGCCGAATTTACCCAGGCATACTCTGACGGCATTCAGGTTGTCTATTTGCGGCGCTGGTGTAAATTAACACGCTACCATGGCTATATAAACGGTCGTCGGTGCTTCATTGCCCGGCCTGTGGGTATATTTTCTCGTAAGCTGAAGTTTTGTACGTTTGATCGATTAGATGAAATGACAGGACCTGGTTATACCGACGCAATGGCCTTGTTGTGCTGGTGGATGACCTATCGCGATTAGCTTTGGACTTTTACTCAGTCACTGACAAGTCTCTCATGGTTGCCGTAGCACCATCCATCCCGGTATGTAATGGCACGGCTGTATGATCGCCTACCTTCTGATTGTTTTGTGTACAGCTTGTCTTTCCTACTCTATCATTATTTCAAAGAGAACCTCACAGAGCCTCATAGAACCTCGGAGAACCTTATGGCCCAGAAAGCGACTTCTGTACGTTTGGATGATGAAACCTTACGTCGAATCGGTGAAATGGCACAGGCAATGGATCGACCTCGTGCATGGTTGATGGCGGAAGCGATTAAACAGTATGTTGATCGTGAGGAATGGTTCACGCGAGAAGTTGAGAAAGGGATTGCCGCTGCCGATGATGGTCGTTTGGTGGAGCATTCAGACCTGAGGGCCATATGGGAGGCTAAGCGTGCAGCTCAATTGGACTGAACTTGCAGCGAATGATTTAGAAACAATAGAAGCTTACATCACCAAAGATAATAGCCCTGCCGTTGCCATGGATGTGGTGATCAGCATTCTAAATAGCACCGAGCAAGTATTGGCTTTCCATCCGGAGGCCGGTCGGCCTGGACGGGTTAAAAATACCCGGGGGTTGGTCATTGTTGGTCAGCCGTACATTGTTATTTATCGCGAAAACAGAGAGAGACTTTCTGTCGAAATATTACGTGTACTGCATGAAGCACAGCAGTGGCCAGTCATTAGGTAGGCAATAGGCGTTCCTATCTAGGCACTTTCCTGATCCGCCCCGCCCCATCAATGGCAACATACACAAACACGGCATCGACGACTTTGCGGCGAGCTTTTTCTGTCGGGTTGCGGGTCCAGGCTTCGACGGCGATACGAATGGACGACGTGCCGATTTCCAACAGTTTGGTATACACACACACTTCAGCGCCCAATCGAATTGGCGACATAAATACGACAGATTCCATCGCAACGTTGGCGATGCGGCCTTGTGCTAAACGGCTGGCAATGGATTCGGCGGCGTGGTCCATCTGACTGACAGCCCAACCGCCGCTAATGTCGCCATGAATATTGCAGTCAGCGCGCGTTGGAATCAGTTTTAAAGTAAGGTCGCCGTCCGGGGCCGGTTGGTTGTCTTCGGTCGGATCCATGAGGAATACCATGTTGTTATTGTACGCGGATTGTACCCCAATCCGCGCCAAAGTGTCCCAGCACAGCCTAAATATGGCGGAAGATGTCTCAGCCGTATATCTGATCCGGAAGCCAGGTCGCAAGCTGCGGGAATGCCGCCAACAACAACAGAATGCCGACCTGAATGGCAATGAAGGGCATCACGCCTTTGTACAGGGTGCGGGTCGGTAAGTCGGCCGGTGCGACACCGCGCAGATAGAAGAGAGCGAAACCAAACGGAGGCGTTAAAAAGGACGTCTGCAGATTAATCGCAATCATAATCCCCAGCCATACTGGGTCGACGCCCATGGCCAGCAATACTGGTGCAACAATGGGCACAACGACAAAGGTGATCTCGATAAAGTCGAGAATAAAGCCCAGCAGGAAGATCACCACCATAACCAGCAGCATGGCGGTAAAGACGCCGCCCGGCAGGTCACTGAAAATATCGTGGACCAGCTCTTCGCCACCGAAGCCTCGGAATACCAGCGAGAACAGCGCCGCGCCGATAAAAATCAGGAAGATCATGCTGGTGACCTGCAACGTGGCATCCACGACTTCGCGCAGGCGTTGCACGGTGAGCTGCCCGTAGACCAGAGCCAGAATCAAGGCGCCAAGGGCACCAATGCCCGCGGCTTCGGTGGGAGTGGCCTTACCGGTCAGAATTGAGCCCAGTACTGCCACGATCAGCAACAGCGGAGGCAGCAGGCCTTGCAGTAATGACAGCAGAAAACGTGGCGTCAGCGGCTCACGATCGGCCACCGCAGGGGCAGCATTGGGTTTGACGATGGCCACCACAATGACATACGCCAGATAGCCAACCACGAGCAGTAAGCCGGGAACCAATGCGCCCACAAAAAGATCGGCGACGGAGACGGTATCCGGCGAAAAAATCCCCATCTTCAACTGCGCTTGCTGGTAGGCGCTGGACAATACGTCGCCAAGAATAATCAGTGCCGTTGAGGGCGGGATGATTTGTCCCAGTGTGCCGGTGGCACAAATGGTCCCGCTGGCCAGCGCTGGGCTGTATTGATTGCGCAGCATGGCCGGCAGTGAAATCAGCCCCATGGTGACCACGGTCGCGCCGACAATGCCGGTACTGGCCGCCAGCAACATGCCCACCAGAATGACCGAAATCCCGAGGCCACCGCGAGCCGGGCCAAATAATAGTCCCAGATTGCGCAGCAGTTGTTCGGCGATTCTCGACTTTTCGAGCATCACCCCCATGAACACAAACAAAGGTACGGCAATCAGAATCTGATTACTCAAAACACCAAACAGGCGATTTGGCATAGCCGACAAAAAGGCCGGGTCAAAGGTGCCGGTCAGTAAGCCGATCCCGGCAAACAATAAAGACGTACCAGCCAGAGTGAAGGCCACTGGAAAACCGCACATCAGTACGATGCACACCACGGCGAACAGAATCAGAGGCATAAATTCAGTCATGCTGGTCTCCGTTGTTGGTGTTTGCTGCGATCAACGATTCGTCTGGGCGGAAGGTTTTCAGAAACTCAGCAATGGCTTGCAACAGCAGTAAAACGGGCAGCAGCAGAATCAGGCTTTTTAACAGATACACAAAGGGCAAACCGGCAGCTTCCTGCGATTTTTCACGAATGGCCCAGGCACTGGCGACGTATTCCCAGCTGACCCAGAGTAAAAAGACACAGACCGGCACAACTAACAGCACAATGCCCAGCCGCTCGACCCACGCCTGACGCTCACCGATCCAGTTGCGGTAAAACACATCGACCCGCACGTGGCCGCCCTGTTGCCAGGTGTAGGCCGCCCCCAGCATAAAGAGTGCGGAGTGCAGATACATGACACTTTCTTGCAGCGCAATGGAGGGCAGGTCGAAGGCGTAGCGCAGAATCACGACGGCACAGGTCGCCAATACCATCAGCAGTGCCAGCCAGCGGACGCAATGCCCGGTCAGACGCGTGATCTGATCTATGGTGGATATCAGGGAGTTCATTAGCCGGGTTCCTATTTAGCCGGGTTCTTATTTAGCCGGGTTCTTATTTAGCCGGGTTCCTAGATCGCCCTGATGTCGCGGAGGGCAAAACAAAGGGCGGCATTATAGCCACAGCGTGAGGTGGGGTCATCTGACGTAGGGAGTGAGTCGGTCGCGGCTGAGACCGGTTGTTCTGGCGCAGTTCGCGTGTAACGTGTGGACGGTAATTTGGGGTGGTGGGCCAGCGCGACCCGGCATGCCTGACATTTTAGTGTCATGGAACCGTAACAAATTGCCGCTTTGTCACATTACTGTAATATAGCGCCCCAATAATGGCGACCATCCGAAAGCAAGTGACGAGGCACTGTGCCTCATAACCCGTAAGGACTTTAACCATGAAAAAAGCGCTTCTGACAGGCGCCGCGCTGCTGGCAACTTTCGCAGGTAGCAACGCATACGCCGAACGTGACTACATCAGCATCGTTGGCTCTTCAACTGTATACCCATTCTCTACTGTGGTTGCCGAGCGTTTCGGTAAGTCCAGTAGCTTCCCAACGCCAAAAGTTGAATCAACCGGTTCCGGCGGCGGCATGAAGCTGTTCTGTCAGGGCGTCGGTGAAGCGACTCCAGACATCACTAACGCTTCTCGTGCGATCAAGTCTTCTGAGATCGAACTGTGTGCGAAAAACGGTGTGACTGACATCGTTGAAGTAATGGTCGGTTACGACGGTATCGTTCTGGCGGGCAGTAACGAAGCGCCACAGTACGAACTGACTCGTAAGGACATCTTCCTGGCTCTGGCTAAGATGGTTCCTAACACTGACGGTACTGACACTCTGATCGAAAACCCATACCAGACCTGGAAAGACGTTAACCCAGCGCTGCCAGCGAAGAAAATTGAGGTGCTGGGTCCACCACCAACGTCCGGTACTCGCGATGCATTCGTTGAGCTGGCAATGGAAGGTGGCTGTAAGAAGTTTCCATTCATCAAAGCGATGAAAAAAGCCGACAAGAAAAAGTACAAAGCTCTGTGTCACGGTATCCGTGAAGATGGCGCGTACGTTGAAGCGGGTGAGAACGACAACCTGATCGTACAGAAGCTGGTGGCTAACCCAGACGCACTGGGCATCTTCGGCTACAGCTTCCTGGAACAGAACGCTGACAAAGTACACGGTTCTATCGTTGAAGGTCAGGAGCCAGAGTTCGACGCTATCTCTGACGGTTCTTACCCAGTCAGCCGCTCACTGTTCTTCTACGTGAAGAAAGCGCACGTGGGTGTGATTCCGGGTATCGAAGAGTACCTGGCAGAGTTCACTTCGGAAAAAGCCATGGGTGAAGATGGTTACCTGGGCGAGAAGGGTATGATTCCAATGACCGAAGAAGAATATGTAAAAGTGGTTGATACTGTCTCAAATCTGAAGACAATCAGCGCCAAGTAATTCAGACACCTGTCTGAGAGGAAGCCGGGGGCAACTTGTTGCCTCCGGCTTTTGTACGTTTTTAAATTAGCCGACAGAAACGACCCATGAACTACAGTACCTTACTGATTGCGGTGTTGATCGCGTTGGGCGGCGCCTACCTGCTAGGACGCAACCGGGCCAGAACGCTCGCCAGCCAGGGCAAGTCTATGCACTCCCTGCCGACCCATTACGGTGCGTTAACCGCACTGTGGACCACTCTGCCACCGCTGCTGATTCTGCTGCTGTGGGCCATGATTGAACCGCGCGTCATCGATGCTCTGCTGACCATGCAGTTGCCAGAATCGATCCGCAGCGCCGGTCAGGCCGATGTTCGGCTCGCTCTGTCGAAAGTTCATAACCTGGCCAGCGGTAACAACCTGCTGGGTGAGAGTGAATTGAGCCCTGCTGCCGCGCACCTCAACGACCTGCAAGCGCGCATGTCGATGTTGAAAGGTGGCGTGATCATGGCGCTGATTCTGTTGGGCGCAGGTCTGACCTGGCGCCGCATTCACCCTGAGACCCGTGCTCGCGGTGAAGTTGAACAGATTGTCCGTGTACTGTTGTTCTCAAGCTCGGCCATCGCCGTACTGACCACGCTGGGTATTCTGGTCAGTGTGCTGTTTGAAGCCATGATGTTCTTCCAGAAGGTCTCACCGATTGAGTTCCTGTTTGGCACCAGCTGGTCACCACAGGTGGCGTTGCGTGCGGATCAGTCAGGCTCTTCCGGTAGCTTCGGTGCGGTACCTCTGTTCACGGGTACCTTGCTGATCTCTGCCATTGCAATGTCGATCGCTGTTCCTGTCGGTCTGATGGCGGCGATCTACCTGTCCGAGTACGCCTCTAACCGGGTACGCCAGATTGCCAAGCCTGCGCTGGAAATCCTGGCCGGTATTCCAACGGTGGTGTACGGATTCTTTGCCGCACTGACGGTGGCACCTTTTATCCGCAATGCGGGTGAAGCAGCGGGTCTGGCCGTGTCATCAGAAAGCGCACTGGCTGCGGGTCTGGTGATGGGCATCATGATTATTCCATTTGTGTCATCGCTCTCGGATGACGTGATCAACGCTGTGCCGCAGTCTCTGCGTGACGGCAGCTACGGTTTGGGTGCGACTCGCAGTGAAACCGTCCGTCAGGTGGTGATTCCAGCGGCCCTGCCGGGTATCGTTGGTGCCGTCATGCTGGCTGTATCGCGCGCCATTGGTGAGACCATGATCGTGGCCATGGCGGCTGGCTTGGCAGCCAACCTTACCGCCAACCCGCTCGACAGCGTAACCACGGTCACGGTGCAGATCGTGACCTTGCTGGTCGGTGACCAGGAGTTTGACTCGCCGAAGACACTGGCCGCCTTTGCACTGGGTCTGGTGCTGTTTATCGTGACGCTGGCACTGAACTACGTCGCTCTCAAGATCGTACAGAAATACCGGGAACAATATGACTGATTCAACGATGACGACTCGTCAGAAAGTAGAAGCCAGCATGGCGCGTCGCCGTGCGGCCGAAACCCGTTTCCGTGTGTACGGTATGGCGTCGGTGCTGTTTGGCATGCTGTGTCTGGTGGTGCTGTTTGGGGATATCTTCTCCAAGGGCACGTCCGCGTTCCGTCAGACGGTGTTGACCACAGAAATCACGCTGGATGCGGATTACCTCGATATTAATGCCAGCTCGGATGAGCGGGCACTGATGAACGCGAATTACGAAGGCCTGATTAAGCGTCATTTCAAGACCGAAATGTCACCGTCGGGCCGTAAAGAGCGCCGTCAGCTGTACTCCATGATTTCTGCGGGTGCCGGCTGGCAGTTGCAGGGCGTGGTGCTGGACGATCCAGAACTGATCGGTGAGACCATTACCATCGACCTGATCATGGATGATGACGTCGACCAATGGTTTAAGCACGATCGTGACAACCCAGAAAGCACGCGTCTGTCAGAAAAGCAGCTGTCGTGGCTGAATACCTGGGTTGATAGCGGTGCACTGCACACGCGCTTCAACACCACCTTCTTTGTGAATGGCGATTCCCGAGAGCCTGAACTGGCGGGTATTCGCGGTGCGATTACCGGTACTTTTCTGACCCTGCTGGTGACCTTCCTGCTGTCCTTCCCGATTGGTGTGGCCGCAGCGATTTATCTCGAGGAATTTGCGCCTAAAAATCGCCTGACTGAGATTGTTGAAATCAACATTAACAACCTCGCGGCGGTGCCTTCCATTACCTTCGGTCTGCTGGGTCTGGCGATTTTTATCAATATTTTTGGTGTGTCACGTTCGACCCCGCTGGTCGGCGGTCTGGTACTGACGCTGATGACGCTACCGACCATTATTATCTCCGGCCGTGCGGCCATTAAAGCGGTGCCGCCGTCGATTCGTGAAGCGGCGTTGGGCTTGGGTGCCTCGAAGATGCAGACGGTCTTCCACCACGTATTGCCACTGGCTCTGCCGGGCATGTTGACCGGTACCATTATTGGTATGGCTCAGGCACTGGGTGAAACGGCGCCGCTGCTGATGATTGGTATGATTGCCTTCGTGGTGGACGTGCCATCCTTTATCAGCGATCCATCGACGGTTCTGCCGGTCCAGATTTTCCTCTGGTCTGACAGTCCGGAACGCGCCTTCACCGAACGCACTTCTGGCGCCATTATGGTGCTGCTGGGCTTCCTGATTATTATGAATACTGCCGCCGTTATGCTGCGTCGCCGTCTTGAGCGTCGTTGGTAACAGGCTACAACCAAAGAATCATCGGATAATCTCATGAGTATTATTGAAAATCATAAAACGGTCGGCACACCTTTAAGCGAAGGCGCAAAACTGAGCGCGCGTGACGTTTGTGTGTACTACGGCGAGAAACAAGCCATCTACAACGTCAGCCTCGACATTCGTAAAAACGAAGTGATCGCACTGATCGGCCCATCCGGCTGTGGTAAGTCGACCTTCCTGCGTTGTCTGAACCGCATGAACGACACCATCGATATCTGTAACGTCACCGGTGAGATCCTGCTGGATGGCGACGATATCTACCACCCACGTGTCGACGTTGTGCCACTGCGTGCGACCGTGGGTATGGTGTTCCAGAAGCCAAACCCGTTCCCGAAATCCATCTACGACAACATCGCTTACGGCCCACGTATTCATGGTCTGGCGTCGTCACGCGTGGATCTGGATGAAATCGTGGAAAAGAGTCTGCAGCGTGCAGGTCTCTGGAACGAAGTAAAAGATCGTCTGCACGCGCCGGGCACTGGCTTGTCCGGTGGTCAGCAGCAGCGTCTGTGTATTGCCCGCACGATTGCGGTCGATCCAGAAGTGATTCTGATGGATGAGCCGTGTTCTGCACTGGACCCGATTGCCACTGCTAAAATTGAAGAGCTGATTGACGAGCTGCGCGAGAACTACACCATCGCCATCGTGACACACTCTATGCAGCAGGCCGCTCGAGTGTCTCAGCGCACGGCGTACTTCCACCTCGGTCAGTTGATTGAAGTGAATGCGACCGATAAGGTATTTACAACGCCAGAGCATCAGTTAACTGAAGCCTACATTACCGGCCGCTTCGGCTAAGGGGTAGTACGATGGAAATGAACTTTAACCAACATATTTCGGGTCAGTTCAATGCGGACCTGGAAGCCATCCGCAATCACATGATGAGCATGGGTGGTCTGGTCGAGCGTCAGGTAAACAATGCAATTCAGGCGATCTGTAATGGCGATACGCAATTAGCCGATGACGTTATCCGCCGTGAAGACGACGTCGACAAAGCCGAAGTCACCATTGATAACGAGTGCACCCAGATTCTGGTGCGCCGTCAGCCAGCAGCGTCTGACCTGCGTATGGTATTGGCCGTCTCTCGTGTTGTGCGTGACCTTGAGCGTATTGGTGATGAAGCGAGCAAGATTGCGATTCACACACTGGAAGTCACCGACACGAAAAACCCGCAGTTCTGCCAGCAGGCGATCCGCTATATGGGTGAAGAAGTCGTTAAAATGATTTCGGGTGCTCTGGACGCGTTTGCCCGCCATGACGTTGATGGCGCGGTTGAGGTAGTACGTACCGATAAGCTGGTAGATAAGCAGTACGCGTCGGCGCTGCGTGAATTGATCACCTACATGATGGAAGATCCACGTTCGATTGGTCAGGCCATCAATATCCTCTGGATTCTGCGCGCCGTTGAACGTATCGGTGACCACGCGCGTAACATTTCTGAGCAGGTGATTTACCTGGTGAGCGGCGCTGACGTTCGTCACAGCTCTCTGACAGAAATCGAAGAAACCGCCCACAAAGACGACTGATCTTTATGCGGTCGACGGCCGGTGTGTTCTGCACCGGCTGTTATTTACTCGTCCTGTACTTAACACGCCCCGTATCTAATACACCCTTCTTCTGGCGGGCCAGAAAATCCCCTCTATACTCCTGTCTGACCGAGTGATTTGTCCGTCATCGTGAATTGTGACGGTAATATTTCACCAATATGACGGTTTGTCACATTACTGTCATATATCCGAAACATAATCGTCACCATCCTGTAGCAATCAAGACTACAGACGAGACGAACAGCCATAGTGATTTTGGCTCACACACACCGGAACGGATGAAGAGAATGAAAAAGACAGCCCTTTTTGTTGCCATGGCATCAGCCGCAACCTTCGCACAAGCAGAAACTGTTGAGATCAAAGTACCGACTTTCTACGGTAAATTTAACGTTTCTCAGGAATTCGAACAGATCGAAAACGGCGAAAGCTTCAGCGAGCTGAACTCAAACGCATCGCGTCTGGGTCTGAAAGGCGATATGGCCATCAACGATGACATCACGGCGATCTACCAGGCGGAATACCAGATCGACGTTGATGGCGACGGCCAGGCATTCAAAATGCGTAACACCTTCGTGGGCGCGAAAGGCGACTTCGGTAAGGTACAGGCGGGTTTCTTTGATACTGCACTGAAAGCATCACAGAACAAAGTTGACGTATTTGGTGATCTGGAAGGCGACATCAAAAACTATGTGACCAACAGCGAAAGCCGTGTAACTGACGTTGTTCGTTACCAGTCTCCAAGCCTGAGCGGTCTGGTGCTGACCTTTGATCACATCAACGGTGACGCAGAAGGCGCAGCGAACGCACAGTCTATGTCTGCGGCATTCACTCAGGATCAGGTATACGTAGCTGCCGCTTACGACATCGACGTTGAAGGCACTGGCGTTGACGTGGTTCGCGTTGTTGGTCAGTTCAACCTGGACGGCGTACAGCTGGGTGCTCTGTGGGAATCTGAAGATGACAACGGCACGTCTGCTGACGGCTTCATGGTATCTGCGCAAACAAAAGTAAGCAGCAATGTGACTCTGAAAGGTCAGTTCGCAGCGTCTGATATCGTATTTGAAAACACCACTCAGATCACTCTGGGTGCTGACTACAAACTGGCTAAGAAAGCGAAAGCCTTCGTTTACGCAACTGACGTAGACGTAGATGGCGTTGCTGGCGGTCAGAAGTTCGGTGCAGGCGTAGAATACAAGTTCTGATGCAGCCATGGCATCACACAGCGTGATGCTAACGAGCTATGAAAGCGCCCAGTGGGCGCTTTTTTTATGCCCGACGATAACGTTGACCAGATCGGCTGGCGGGTGAGGTATTGGTGTATAGATATCGGCGTATGAGATGTTGGCGCGCTGGATTTTGGTATACAGAGGCCGCAATGGCCTCATGATTCAGGCCAAGCGAAACTCAGGCAGGATAAAGGAAAAACAGCTGCCACGGCCTTGCTCAGAGCGGATGTCGAGCTCGGTATCATGGTGTTCCAGGGCGTGTTTAACGATGGCCAGGCCCAGGCCAGATCCGCCAACTTCTGACTCTCGTGATTCATCCACACGATAAAAACGTTCTGTCAGGCGAGAGAGATGGTGCGGCGCAATGCCCGGGCCGATATCCGTCACCGCCACTTCCAGCCCTTCTGGGCGACGTTCCAACGATAACGTGACGCGTTGGTTATCACTGTATTTAATCGCGTTGGTGACCAAGTTGGTCAGGGCGGAATGCAGTTCACTCTGGAAACCTTCAATATGGCATTGTGCAGGACCGCTCACGTGAATATCCGCGCCTTCGCGATAGCCGGACATTTCGGAGGCGACCTGCTGACACAGGGCCATCAGATCAAATTGTTCACCCTCACGTTCCGTACTGGCGCTTTCTAATTTGGATAACTGAATGAGGTCGTTGACCAGATTCGTCATGCGCCCCGATTGTTGGTCCATTTGCGCGAGCGCTTTGGCCAGCGGGGTCGGGACATCCATATCACGGAACATCTCCAGATAACCGTTGATCACCGTGAGCGGTGTGCGCAACTCGTGAGACACATCGGCAATAAAGTTCTGCCGCATGGTTTCTACCCGCTTACGCTCGGTCACATCGCGCACAATCATGATTTTCTGGTCGACGCCAAACTCAGTAATCTGTACCTGCAGGCTCAGTATGCGCAGATCAAATTGCAGCGGTTCGAGGAAATCGCCTTTATTAAAGTAGCGTACAAACTGGGGCGCACGAATCAGGTGAGTGATGTGCTGGCCTTTATCGTCGTTGCGTAAGCGCAGCATGCGCAGGGCCGCGCCATTAAAGGTCGTGATGTGACCGGCGCTGTCGAGAATGACGACTCCGTCGTTCAGGGCTTCAATGCCCTGATTGTATCGTTGCAGCACTTTGGCCTGGTTTAACAGGCGCCCTTTCAGGGATTTCTCGCGTCGGATCAGGCGGTCGGCGGCATAGCCAATCAAACCACTGTCCTGAGGGGGCTGCCCTTTGCGATAGCTCCAGCGATACAGTGTGTTGGCGCTGCGGATACTGACGATCTGGGCCGCCGTCAGGCCGGCCAACACGCCATACAAGGTCTGATCCACCGACCAGCCGATGGCCACGCCAGCGCCGGTAATGACGGCGGTACGCAGAATTTCGCGTTGTAGTGCACCCTGATGCAAAAGCGTTACCTCACATTAGCTGTCTGCAGAGAAACGATAGCCGCTACCACGAACGGTTTGAATCATACGTTCGTGGTTATCGATGGACATGGCTTTGCGTAAACGCCGGATATGCACATCGACCGTCCGTTCATCAATGTAGACGTTGCCTCCCCAGACTTTGTCGATCAGCTGATCGCGCGAAAACACCCGGTTGGGGTGTTTTACGAAAAACTCCAGCAGGCGATATTCTTTCGGGCCGAGGGCGATGACTTCACCGTGTATGCGGGCTTGCTGCTCACCGGGGTGGCAGGTCAGGTTGCCCGCTTCAAGCGTGGCCTCTGCCGCGCTTGGCGCTGCGCGTCGTAACACGGCTTTGACCCGAGCCACCAGTTCGCGCGGAGAAAAAGGTTTCACGATATAGTCGTCGGCACCACTTTCTAAGCCGCGGACTTTGTCGTCTTCATCGGCACGGGCGGTGAGGAGAATGACGGGAACATCCTGGGTTCGTTCGTCACGTTTCAGGCGGGCTGTCAGCTCCAGCCCCGACATCATGGGCATCATCCAATCCAGTACAACAAGATCCGGTTGTTCATTGACGATGAGCTGCAAAGCAAACTGGCCGTTGGCCGCTTTAATGGTCTGGAAACCCGCCATTTCTAGACTGGTGCAGATCAGTTCACAAATAGCGGGTTCGTCATCGGCGACAAGAATGCGCTTTGCGCTCATTGCGGGCCTCAAGTGTAGGGTCTTTTCGAGGACGGTATTGTGACATTTTTATGACCAATGTGCCGCCTTTGCTGGATGGCAGAAGAACAAATGCTAAGCGACGGAAAAACAAAGAAAAAGTGGTTGACGACTGTGGGAAGCATCAGTAATATCTCCGCCCACTTAGCCGGTATAGCTCAGTTGGTAGAGCAACTGACTTGTAATCAGTAGGTCCCGAGTTCGACTCTTGGTGCCGGCACCATATTAAAAAGCCCGCTTTTTAGCGGGCTTTTTTCTTGCCTAAAAAAACATCCTCATCTCGACCTGATAACCCGCCTGACTCTCTGTACGGGACAGACTGTAGCGCCACTCTCCGGCTTCGGGTTCACCGTAATACAAATCCAGTGCCGTGCTCAGCATACGAGAGGCTTGCTCGCCCTGACTGTAATGTTCCAGCGAGTCCTGACCTAAGTACCACTGACTGGCCACTTCCTGTTGGTCGATGTCCCAGCGCGTTTCTTCTGGGTCATAGGCGTAGGTCATGGAAAAAGGAGACAGCAGCGCCACGCAGGTCGCTGCCGGGCGTAGCCAGCGCTGTTGACGCAACACGCGCTTAAGCGTGCGCTGGTCAATGGCTCCCATGGCAATCAGGGCTTCACCTAACTGGCAGGCTTTTTCTTTCTGCAGGCGCAATGCCATGGCTAACTGGCGTTGAGTGATGGCCTGGCGATTGAGCAGTAATTGCCCAAGGCGCAGTTTTTGTTGAGTCGATGACATAGTTAAGCCCTGAATGAATCTGGGCTTAATAGTGACAGAGCGTTCATCAATCACCACAACATCACGTGAGCGGGCGTTGCGTTATGTAATTGCGTGAGAGTTACGTCACACTCTGAGCTGGGGGTGTCAGGAAAGTTCGTTATTGTTGAATTTTTGGTGTGTCGACAGGTGGCTGTCAGGGCGAGAGTTCGAACTGAGCTCGGTTGATATTGATTGTGATGACTGACGTTGGCGTTGATTGATGTTGGCGTGGCAAGGGCTGACGTGAATTGAGTCGAGCTGAGTTTGATCGAGTAGAGGTTAATTGAGCTGAGTGGGGGCGTTGGACTGCGTGGGATACGTTGGACTGGGGATAAAGAAAAATCAGGGGACCAAAATAAATCGGGCGGTAAGGACTTCCTGTCCAAACCGCCACAGCACCCTATACCATCCTGGTATACCACTTCCTTGGGCGAGATCCTCTCTGACTTCCGTGTTCACCGTCCTAGTGGCTTTGTCCGTAACCCGTAACCGTCCGTGATGCTCCGTGCCCGGCATCATGCCGAATCCTGCTCCTGCTTGCTGATCCCATCAGCGCTGTGCGTCCTGCCCGACTAAAGATAGCAAAGTACGCCTCGAATGGTGATCCGTCGCCCACTGGCTGATCACGACAGGCCTCGCGGGGCGTATTTAAAACCCTTTAAAAACAATGGCTTGGTTTTTATCGGACGAGTGTTCAGCCAAAAAGCTAAGGCTTATTCAGAAGATATCCCACCTCTTTGTGAGATATATCTCACAAAGAGGTGGGCGAATGTCTTACGGGTGTGAAACGGTGGCGCAACGGTTTGTTGTTAAAAATAACAACAGGTTACCGCTTGTTGCTGGTGACCTCGTTGTAGAGCACCGAAAACGCTTGTGGATCGGCCAGTTCACCGTCTTCACGCAGGGCGGGATAATCGAGGGATTGCTCGCGACACAGACGGGCAATTTTAGGTTGGCACCATTCGAACAGCAGTCGGTCGTACCAATCCTGTGGCAGGCGCTGTTGTTCGTAAAGGCCCGCTCGTTGACGTTGATAATGGGCTTCATTGAGGATGATGGCCGCCGCCACGGATACGTTAAACGACTGCACCATGCCTCGCATCGGGATGATCAGGTGTTCGTCGGCGAGTTCGGACGCTTCATCACTGACTCCTTCTTTTTCCGTGCCCATCAGCAGAGCGGTCGGTTGGGTGAAGTCGTAATCGCGGTAATCAATGGCGCGATCAGTGAGGTGCGCTGCCACGACTTTCACGCCCTGAGCTTGCAATGATTTGATGCCGCTGGTGATGTCGCTGTGGGTTTGTACTTCAATCCAGTCCGCTGAGCCAGCGGTGGATGCGCTGCGTAGACGGTATTTATCACGAGGCCAGACACAGTGAATCTTGGGAATACCCACGGCATCACAGGTGCGGGCAATGGCCGCCAGATTATGTGGTTTGTAGACCTCGTCGGTGATCACGGTGAGATCGGGTTGGCGCATATCCAGTGTCTGGCGAATACGCTCGTAGCGTTCCGGGGTCATGATGAACGGTCCTCATGCGGGTGCGTGGTTCAGGCCGGTCGTAAGCTCTCAGGGACTCCGGGTGGCCAACAAAGGGCGAGAATTGTATAAAAGGCGTTTTACATATGCACGAGGGAATCATGCGCGGTAATCCTTTCATTGGTATGCAATATGTCTGGCGCGGTTTTCAGAACCTGACGACCCCAGGCTTACGACGCTACGTGGCACTGCCATTGTTGCTCAACATCGTAATCATGGGTGGTGCCAGCCTGTGGGTCATCACTCGCATCGACGGCTGGGTCGGCCAGATTGTCGATTATTTACCCGGGTTTATGGCCTTTCTGTACTGGCTGTTGATGCCGCTGGCGGTGTTGGTAGTGGTGTTTGGTATGGCGTATTTCTTCAGTGCCGTACTGATGATTCTGGCGGGACCACTCAATGGCCTGTTAGCGGAGCAAGTTGAGACCATGCAGGGCCATACGCTGCCGGAAGAATCGATCGCGTCCATGACGGTTCGTACGCTGGGGCGTGAATTACGCAAGGTAATGTACTACCTGCCGCGTTATCTGGGCATTTTTATTCTGTCGTTAGTGCCTTTATTGGGGCAGCTGTTAGGGCCTTTGCTGTGGTTCTGGTTTGGTGGCTGGATGATGGCCGTGCAATACGCGGACTATTCGTTTGATAATCACACAAAGCCCTTCGATGACGTACGTGATGCCATGGCAGAAGACCTCTGGACCGTGATGGGCTTTGGCTTGCTGGTGGCATTGCTGCTCACTGTACCCGTGGTGAATCTGTTCATCATGCCTGCGGCGGTGATTGGTGCGACCTTGATGCGACTCGAACGCATGCCGTTTGAGCGCCAGTCAGGAAAAACCGGCTATGCTGAAGTGACAGGAGAGACGTTACCAAGGCTAGCGCACGATGAAACTCAAGGTACTGGTCGTTGACGACGCTGCATTCGTCCGCGATCTGGTGAAAAAAGCGGTCCGGGATACTTACCCGGGCTGCGAACTGCACGAAGCGACCGATGGCCGGAAAGCTCTGAAACTCATGAACCAACGTGAGTTTAATCTGGTGCTTTGCGACTGGGAGATGCCTGAGATGTCGGGCATCGAAGTGCTGGAATGGATGCGCGCGGATCAGCGCTATAAAAAGACCCCCTTTATGATGATCACCAGTCGAGGCGACCGGGATCATGTCATGAAAGCCGTACAGACCGGCGTGTCTGACTACATCGGCAAACCCTTTACCCGTGAAAACTTTGTCGCCAAGGTGTCTAAGGTGGTGGCCAAGCATCTGGGTGTGAAACCTGGGCAAGGTCCGGCCACTCCCGGCGCGGGCACAGGCTTAGGTGGCGGCTCTGCGGACCTACTGACCGGCGGTCAGGCCCCTGCACCTGCGGCGGCTCACGATCTTGGCGGTGCCAGCGTGCTGATGGGCGGCGCAGGATCATCTTCTGCGAGTAAGCCAGGTGGGAGCAACGATGCCACGGCCAAAGCGGCGGCTAAACCTGCGCCAAAAGCGGCGGCTAAGCCAGCCAAGGGCGGCAAAGCGAAGGGCGTGGCCAGTGTGCGTTTTGGCTCTGGCAGCAGTGCCAAGCTGGTGCTGAAAGACATCAATTTGCAGGAAATGCTGGGTGTCTTCCGTCGTGAAGGCCCATTGCCTGCGCTATTGGAGCCCGCAGTGATCGATATTGTCGATCAGGACAACGGCGATGTGGCGCGTATTAATGGTTACGTGCGCATGATGCAAGCGCAGGAAGCGCATCCCGATGCCGAAACCATTCAGATGTTGATTCGTTACGTCGACGATGATTCCCAAAAACTGGAAGTGCTATCCCGCTTTATCGCACGGGTACGCTAAGTCGTCGAAGATGGCGGTAAAACAACTGCCTTCACCCGGGGTGCTTTGCACCTCGAGTCTGGCCCGGTGGCGCAGTAATACGTGCTTGACGATGGCCAGCCCCAACCCCGTTCCTCCGGTACTCTTGCTACGACTTGGATCGGCGCGATAAAAGCGCTCGGTCAGTCGTGGTAAATGATGTGCCTCAATGCCAATGCCGGAGTCTTCCACGGCGAGTCGCCCCTGGCCGCCATGCTCATACCAACGAATACGCACATCACCGCCTTCAGGGGTGTATTTCACGGCATTGATGATGAGGTTGGTGAAGGCGCTGCGCAGCTCCTGATCGCAGCCGTTCAGCGTAGCCTTTGTCTCGATACTGAGCTGAATATTGTGTTGACCGGCGGACACGGCATTGGCTTCACTGACAATCTGCTGCAACAACGAACCCACCGGAACCATGTGGTGGGTGTCATGGTTTGGGGTGTCGAGGCGTGACAGCAACAGCAGGTCTCGCACCAGAGATTCCATGCGGATGGCCTGTTCCTGCATTTGCGAAACCATACGCAGTGCGGCGTGAGGGAGCATGTCGCTGACGTCTTCCAGAGTTTCCAGATAGCCACGAATCACTGTGAGCGGAGTGCGCAGTTCATGGCTGACGTTGGCAACGAAATCTTTGCGCATGTCTTCCAGCTGTCGCAGGCGGGTGACGTCGTGCAGGATCAATAAGCGGTCGTTGCGCCCAAAAGGCGTTACCTTGATCTCCAGCCAGCGCTCTTTGTTTGCCGGTGCTGGCATGATGAGTGGTTGGTCGAATTCGCGGCGAAGGAGGTATTCTGTGAATTCGGGCGCGCGGATCAGGTTGGTCAGGGGCTGGTTTTCATCCACCGGACGCAGGCCCAGAAAACGGCTGGCGGCGCGGTTCCACCACTCCAGATTGCCATGGCGGTCCACCATGATGACGGCTTCTTCGAGGGCAGAAGTGGAATCCTGTAAGCGGTCGGTCACGGCCTGCAAACGATGGCGATAGCGCTGGCTGCGTTTGGTGGGGCGTAATGCTAAACGCGTGATGTCGCGCCACAACCCGGACATGTCGGGTGCATCGTTGCGTTCGTAGGTGGCCAGCCAGTGTTTAAAGCGGAAGGTTTGCCGCAGTTGCCAGGCGAGAAGCATCAGCGCAATGACTGCCAGCGGGAGAAACGGCCAGGGGCTCCACCACAGGCCACTGAGGCCCACGCTCAACATCAGCAGGAGCAGCGAGCGCTCCCGGTACCAGCCCGTCATTGCTCGCCTCGATTATTCAGGATGCTTTGGTTGAAAAGCGGTAGCCCGTTCCGCGGACCGTCTGAATCAAATGTTCGTGCGTGGCACCCAGTGCTTTGCGCAGACGACGGATATGAACATCCACGGTACGTTCTTCGACGTACACATTGCCGCCCCAAACCTGATCCAGCAGTTGTGAGCGTGAGTAGGCACGCTCCTGATGGGTCATGAAAAACTGCAGCAGGCGGTATTCCGTGGGGCCGACATCCACTGGGCTGTCGTCAGACATTACGCGGTGGCAGACCGGATCAAGAATCAGACCGTTTACTTCAATGGTCTCTTCCACCCCCATCGGTGTGGCCCGGCGCAATACGGCTTTCAGGCGCGCCACCAACTCCCGTGGTGAGAAGGGTTTGGTGATGTAATCATCAGCACCCGCATCCAGCCCTTGTACTTTGTTTTCTTCTTCGCCTTTGGCCGTCAGCATGATGATGGGCACTTCGGCGGTGGTTTCTTCGCGCTTGAGGCGGCGTGCGAATTCAACGCCACTGACGCCCGGGAGCATCCAATCGAGCAGAATCATGTCCGGACGCTTATCCACCACGATGGAGTGCGCATCCTGCACGTTTTCAGCTTCTATGCATTGGTAGCCCGCCATTTCGAGGGCAACGGCGATCATTTCGCGAATAGGCGCTTCGTCATCAACGATGAGGACGCGTTTACCGGCAGACGTCATAGGTTCTGTCACATTCTGGTTATCGTTACCGTCGTATTACACTGGGGCAATGTTACAGACTTATGACAGAGTGGGAATTTATTGCAGGGCGTAGTGTGTGCTCAAGCCGATGAGCACGATCAGCCCGAACCAGTGGCTCTGGCGGAATACCTGAAAACAGGCGTCGCGAGATCGGTCGCGAGCGGACCAGAGTTGCCACGCGAAGTACAACGCGCCCACGAACAGGGCAACAAAGTAAGGCCAGCCGAGAGAGAACTGGGCACCAGCGAAGGCCAGAAACGCCAACGCCATGGCTTTCAGGACGGCAATCATGACGAGGTCAGCATCGCCAAACAGAATGGCGGTGGACTTCACTCCGATCTTGAGGTCGTCATCACGGTCCACCATGGCGTAGTAAGTATCGTAGGCCACGGTCCAGCACAGGTTCGCGGCATACAGCAGCCACAAATAAGCAGGCAGAGCATCGGCTTCGGCGGCAAATGCCATGGGAATGGCCCAGGAAAAGGCGGCGCCCAAAAATACCTGTGGCAGGTGCGTGTGGCGCTTCATAAACGGATACAGCGCCGCCAGCGCCACGCCACCGAAAGACAGCATGATGGTCAGAGAGTTGGTCAGCAGCACCAGTGCAAAGGCGACCGCACACAAGAGAGCAAAGCCGATAACGGCGGCTTTGGTGGTCAGGGCGCCGGTAGCGAGTGGACGATCATTGGTGCGTTTAACGTGGCCATCGATTTTGCGGTCGGCAATGTCGTTAATGACGCACCCGGCTGAGCGCATCAGAAATACCCCCAGCGTGAAAATAATCAGATTGGCCAGACTCGGTACACCTTCCGCTGCGACCCAGAGCGCCCAAAAGGTTGGCCATAACAACAGGTACGACCCTACGGGCTTATCTACCCGGGTGATGGCGACCCAGGCACGCCAGCTTGGCCAGTGTTGATTAAGGGCGTTGGTAAGCGGGTTCATATCAGCGGCCTGCTATCGGAAATTCTAATAATGCTGGGCAAAATGCCTCAGAGACCATCAAGGGTTGGTCGCTGACCCGAAAAACGGAACGTCGTGCCCAGGTCACACCCAGCGGGCTTGGCGCGCAGTGCGACACCGTTAACGCATTGCGTTTCAGGTCAGGTTGGCGGAATAAGAAACTGCCCAGTGAGCGATTTCCCAGTGCCTGCAAACAGCGTAGCTTACCGCGCAGCGCCTGCACTGGAACCGCGGTACGGGCATGCACAACGGCGATGTCGCCGAGATACAGCGTGACCTCCCGAACCCATACGGTTTCGCGGACGCCCAAGTGCAGCTCACGGCGCTCGATTGGCGTGGGGCGGCCAAAGTATTCACGGGTGGCTTCGACCCGAAATCCGGGAGCCAGTGCCGTCAGACGTGCCGTCAGTGAGCCCTGATCGAACAACCAGGTGCGCCATGGCGCAGGAATGACGGGCGCAATGCAGTGACATCGAGCCGACCAGAGTGGGGATGCCGGGTGCAGAGTCGCTGCGAGTGAGGGGGTGTGAATCATGCGCGGAGGATGCGCTAAAAGGCGCCGTCAGGCAAGTCAGCAGGGCCATTTAAGGCAGAGTGTGCCTGGAATCTGCCCGGAATTGACCGTTGATTTATCCGGCCAGGGTCAGTAGCTTTAGTGTCCTCAAAAACTGACGAAAACACAGGTTATCAGAATGAAAAAGTGGCAATGTGTTGTCTGTGGCTGGATCTACGACGAAGCTGAAGGCGCGCCAGAAGAAGGCATCCCACCGGGTACTGCATGGGACGATGTTCCAGACGACTTTATCTGCCCGGATTGCGGCGTAGGTAAAGAAGATTTCGAGATGGTTGAAATCTGATTCTTCGGGCTGCCGGTTCTCGGCAGCCTGTTCCGCCTGTCGGCGGCCCCCTCTAACTCAATACATGTGGATCGTTTTATGAGCAATTCCTCTGCCCCTATGGTCATTATTGGCTCAGGCCTGGCCGGATATAACCTGGCTAAAGAGCTGCGTAAACTGGCGCCTGAGCAGCCATTGATGATGATTACTGCCGACGACGGCCGTAACTACTCCAAGCCAATGCTGTCGACTGGCTATGGCAAAAACAAAACTGCAGACGAATTGGCTCTGAACAGTGCTGCCGGCATGGCCGACACACTGAACATGACGATCCGTACTAACACTCGTGTCACTGCTATTGACCCAGACGCTCATCAGATTTCACTGGGCGACGAAGTGGTTGAATACAGCAAGCTGGTGCTGGCTTGGGGTGCTGAGGCGGTTGGCCCGCGCATCGACGGTGACGCGCAGGACCTCGTGTTCTCTATTAACGACCTCGAAGATTACGGTCGTTTCCGCGCCGCTGCCGATGGCAAAAAGCGGGTATTGATCATGGGCGCTGGTCTGATTGGTTGTGAGTTTGCTAACGACATGACCGCGGGCGGCTTCGAATGTGAAGTGGTGGCACCTTGTGACCAGGTTTTCCCAACCTTGCTGCCAGTAGATGCGGCGAATGCGGTCCAGCGTGGTCTGGAAGGCATTGGTGTGAAATTCCACCTCGGCCCACTGGTGAATCGCATCGAGCGTCAGGGCGATGGCGTGGTCGCTACCCTGAGCAACGGTGATACCGTGACTGCCGATGTGGTTGTGTCTGCAATTGGCTTGCGCCCTCGTCTGGAATTGGCGGCGAACGCGGGTATTCGTGTGAATCAGGGCATCGTGGCAGACCGCCTGCTGCAGACCAGCGCTGAAGACGTTTACACCTTAGGCGACTGTGCCGAAGTTGAAGGTCGTGTATTGCTTTACGTTCTGCCTCTGATGGCAGCCGCTCGCGCCTTGGCGAAAACCATGACCGGCACACCGACCGAAGTCAGCTACGGTGTTATGCCAGTGACCGTGAAAACGCCAGCGTGCCCAGTGGTGGTTTCACCAGCGGCGGCCGATGCGGCGGGTCGTTGGATTGTCGAGCAGGAAGGCAACGATGTGCAGGCTGAGTTCCGCAACGAAGCCGGCGATCTGCTCGGATACGCTTTGACCGGAGCGAAAGTAGCGAATAAAGTAGCACTCAACAAAGAATTGCCGGCGATCATGCCTTAATTCTCTGTGCGACCGGAGTGGCGGGGCACCCGTCACTCAACACAACGACATAAGGATAAAGCTATGCGTAAACCAGAACTGGCCGCGGCCATCGCTGAACAAGCCGACCTGAGCAAGGAAAAAGCGGCCGAGGTAATCACTGCGTTCACCGACCAGATTGCAAAATCTCTGAGCGAAGGTGATTCAGTGACTCTGATTGGCTTCGGTACATTTGAAGTTCGTGACCGTGCAGAGCGTCAGGGTAAGAACCCGCAGACAGGTGAGCCTATCACCATCAAAGCCGCTAAAGTACCAGCCTTCAAAGCCGGTAAAGCGCTGAAGGAAACCGTACAATAAGCGGTTCTTCTGAGACTGCCACGGCGCTGACCCGCGAGTGGGTCTCGCGGCTGGTGGTCGGCGAAGGGCTTTGCCCCTTCGCCAGTCCTGTTCTGGACGCCCTCCTCATTGAAACTTCCCTGTCTGATGACGATCGCGTACTCACCGCTGAGTTCATGACGCTGCTCGAGCGCATGGCCGATGCCGATCCGGTGCAATGTCCGACGGCCTTATTCGTGGCTCCGAACGCCTTTGCCAGCTTCGACGAGTATTGGAACTGGACACTTATTTGCGACTCGCTGTTGGTGCAGCTGGGCTATGAAGGTGTATTTCAGTTGGCGACGTTCCATCCTCAGTACCTGTTTGACGGGGAAGACGACGAGGGGATGAGTCATTTTACCAACCGCTCACCGTACCCCATGCTGCACATCATTCGCGAAGCCGATATGGACGAGGCACTGGCGCAGGTGCGCTACCCCGAGCGCATTCCCGAACGTAATCGTGCTCATATGGCGCGACTGGGTAAAACTGGCCTGCTTGCCATTATGCCGTCGTTGGCGGACACTGCGGTTTTTAATCAAGAGGACACGTCAGGTGATTAAATTCCGAATGCTGCTTTGGTTTTTGGGGCGGATGATGAAAAAAGCATCCCGTAAGAGCGAAGAATTTAAGAAGCAGTTAGCGGGTCAGGACATGGTTTTCCAGATCCAGACCGAAGATGGCAAAGCGGCGCGTCAGTTTATTGTGAAAGACAATGCCGTAGCCTCGAAAGGTAAAGCGGCCAGCGATCCTGTGTTCACCATTAATTTTCGTGATGCCGACACCGGCCTGCGCATCATGACCTCGAAAGACCGTAACGCCTTTATGAAAGGTATTCAGGAAAAAGATATCACCGTGACCGGCGATCTGACCAAGTTCATGTGGTTTCAGGGCGTTAGCAAATATCTGAAACCCTGAGCCGGAGGCGACGCCATGCAACTGACTACCCGGATTTTGGTGGCCATGGCGGCCGCTATCGTACTGGGCAAGCTGAGCCATGATCTGCTTGCCTGGGAAGACCTCAATGAGACCGTACGTTTCATCCTTGACGATGTTCTGGCCAGCGGTCTGTTTGCCCTTGTTGGTAAAATCTTTGTTTCCAGCCTGAAAGTGCTCGTCGTGCCACTGGTGTTTGTATCGCTGGTCTGCGGGGTGTGTCACCTGAGTGACCAGAGCAGTCTCGGTCGCCTGAGCGTCAAAACCATCGGTTTGTATCTGTTGACGACCGCCATTGCCATTACTCTGGCGCTGACCGCCGCCAATGTCGTGAATCCCGGCGTGGGCGTGAACATGACCTCAGATGCCGAATTCAGTGCTCCAGAGGCGGTGCCTTTTATTGAGGTGCTCGCCAATATTTTCCCGAGTAATCCGTTTCAGGCGATGGTGGAAGGCAATATGCTGCAAGTCATTGTCTTTGCGATTTTGATTGGCCTTGCCATTGGCCGCTCTGGCGTGCCCGGGGAGCGACTGGGGAAAACCTTCAATGACTGGAACGAGGTCCTGATGACCTTGGTGACCTTGCTGATGTCATTGGCTCCGTACGGTGTATTCAGCCTGTTGTTTACCCTGTTTGCGTCCAAGGGGCTGGGGCCAGTGTGGGAGCTGCTCGCTTACATGCTGACCGTGGTCGGTGTACTGTTGCTGCACGGACTTGTAGTGTATTCAGGCCTTCTGAAGGCCCTGACCGGGCTGTCGCCTTTGATGTTTATCCGCAAAATGTGGCCGGTGCAATTGTTTGCCTTCAGTACCGCGTCCAGCAGTGCAACCTTACCCGTGACGATCCGCAATGCAGAACAGAACCTCGGCGTTGGTACTCGTGCGGCGTCATTTGCGCTGCCTTTGGGTGCCACCATCAACATGGACGGCACCGCCATCATGCAAGGGGTGGCGACGGTGTTTATCGCACAGGCGTTTGGTCTGGATCTGACACTGGGCGATTACTTATTGGTGATTGCGACGGCGACGCTGGCCTCAATTGGCACGGCTGGTGTGCCGGGCGTCGGCCTGATTACCCTGGCCATGGTGCTGCAACAAGTAGGTCTGCCCGTGGAAGGAATTGCTCTGATCATTGGCGTCGACCGCTTGTTGGATATGCTGCGTACGGCGGTGAATGTCACCGGCGATACTATGGTTTCTGTGGTGGTTGGGCACAGTGAGAACGTGCTTAACGAGGCGCGTTATAACGCCGCTACCGAGAGCGGCCAGAACCCAGACAAAGCAAACGCCGACGCTGCGAGTTGATGATGGTGGTTCACTTGCCTGTGCGTGTGACACAGGCGCTGCGTTTGTTGGTATGCTCCACTGTCGTGGCCGTGGCCGCTCTAGCCAGCGTATCGGGGCAGGCCAGTGGGTCAGTTCAAGCGGCCGCATCCGGACAAGCGGCGGTGCCTGAGCAGCCTGCTCACAGTGACTTGGCCATTGGTCAGGTGCCCGTCTTTCGCTCGAAGCAGCGCGAAGACATTCTGCGCTGGTCGGGCCTGCTGGATCTGAGCACGCAAATGCATCAGAGTGTGGTGACGCTAAAGAAACGTCCGGATCAGCAGCAACGACTGCTACTTGCCCTGTTGCCATGGTCTCATGCGTCGTTAACACAGCCGTTAGATCAGCATTTGCGGCTATACGATGACGAGACCTTGCTGCGCTTACACGATGCGCTGGCTCACCCCAGTTTGCAGCGTGGTCGAGACGCGGAACGCGCGGCGTTGGAAGATCAGCAGGCCGGGACATCTTACTGGCAGTATCGTCAGCGCTTGCTTAAGCACCCGCCGAACATTCGCCGGATGTCACGTATCGATGCTTTACTGGCGGCGTCATACACTCAGGCATGGTTGGATGTCGCACAGAGTGCGTTTCAGCAAGTCGTTGTGGGAAGTGCACAAGCAACTGCAACCGATAGTGGTCAGTCGCTTGAGCTTTTGTCGTGGAGTGATGAGGCCCGCTTATTTTTACTGTATGCCTATCGGAGCATCAGCAATGCCGAGTTGGATGCCATGCTGGCGGCCTGGCAAGTGCCTGTGTTGCAGGCGTGGTTAAGCGACGCATCGGCCCGGTTACCCGGGCCTGGCTAGTTTGGACGTGACTAGTTTGAAACTGACTGGTTGCCACCACGCTCGTTACTTTGGCTGATTCAACAGGCTCACCAGATCAGATAGGCCATCGGCTTTCTCTAACACCTGTTCGAGTACTTCTTCTGCATCCTCGGGGCTCAGGCCCAGACGCTTATACACCTCGTCAGGAATACGCTCCGATGGTCCATCGCCAATGCCATGTTGGCGCAGCAGTCGTGTGGCAACAAACAGCAGGTTCGCGTAACCCGAGTGGTCATCGGCGTAGTCGGCGTTGTGCATCTGACGCATGGCCACCACCAGTTCGGCGGGCATCTGCCATTGATGCATCAATACTGCAGCACATTGCTCCCGGCTCATACCCAACAGGTAGGTTTCGATGTACATGCGGTTGATGTGCGGGTTGGCTTCAATGTGGCGATTGATCAGTGAAAATTGTGGCGGAAAGATCTGCCCCAGAATCAAAAAGCCAAAGTTATGCAGCAAGCCGGACAAGTAAGACAGGCCCTGCGATGGACGGCCTTCGCTTGGGATTTTTCGGATCAGTTCAGAGCACAGGGTGGCTGTCATCACGGCCTGCTGCCAGAACGGCGTATAGCCGTCGGGGCCTTCTTTTGGCACGGTAAGTGAGCGACCTAACGCCAGTCCCAGTGCCAGATTAATCACCAGATCGAACCCCAATACGCGGATAACGGCTTCTTCGACGCTTTTGATATCGCCCCGGGTACCGTAATAGGGCGAGCGTGCCCAGCTGAGTACCTGAGCTGACATGCCGGGGTCGAGTTCAATGGTGGTGGCCAGTGACTTGGTATCGGCATTGGGGTCGACGCGCAGTTCAATAATTTTGCGGGCGACTTCAGGCAACGGTGGCAGATCGAGAGTCTCTTCGAGGCGTTGTTTAATGCGCAGCGGCGTAAACTGGCGAATGGCCGAGTGCACGTCATCCAGATCCTGCATGGTGCCCTGATCCGGCGTGTCCGGGCGCAGTGGCGCGCTGTAATTGCCCAGATGTGAGCTGGTGGTCAGCGAGCGGAATTGCTCCATTGGCACTTTCAGCCACTCCTGCTCAGTGCCGCCAGCAGCAATCAGTAGTTCGTCTTCTTTCAGCAGAGCCTGATCGATCATGGTTTCCATGGCGGTAATCTGTGGCAGTGCCGGGAAATCTTCCAGATCGTATTTGTCTTTTAACGATGCCATCTCATCGTGCGACAGCGCCGCAAACTGGCGACCAAAGGCGCGCGAGAGTTGCGTCAGGTCGAGCATGCGGTCACCCGGGACAAGTACCTGTACTTGCCCGATGTCGTCCTTGAGAAACACGATATTTGCGACTTTCGGCGAATACGACGCCGGCGGATTACTCTGCATAAGTTCGTACAGCTCCTGCTCATCGGCGGCGGCGTAGGGGATGCGCCAGTCGTCGAGAATTTTTAATACTACGGATGGGATAGCCGCCATGGCTGGCCTCTGCTCAGACAATGTGTAACTGAACTATAGTCGCTTTCCGTAACCGTGCAGGGCGGAGGGAGGAATGTCAGACGTTGGCGAACCGTTCGGCGTTGCCCAGCCAGCGCTGGATCAGAGGCTCAACGCAGCCCGGGTGGCTATGCCAGAGGCTGTTGGCCATCTCCTGAACCTGCGGCAGGAGTTCGGCATCGCGCTGCAGATCGGCAATGCGCAGCATCTGCAGGCCGGTCTGGCGGGTGCCCAGTAGCTCGCCGGGGCCACGGATTTCCAGATCCTGCTCGGCAATGTAAAAGCCATCCTGGCTTTCACGCATTACTTGCAGACGTTGTTTTCCGGTGAGCGACAGGGGCGCTTTATACAGCAGTACGCAGTGACTTTTGGCGCTGCCCCGGCCCACGCGGCCGCGTAGCTGGTGGAGCTGCGCTAGCCCTAGTCTTTCTGGGTTTTCAATAATCATCAGGCTGGCGTTTGGGACGTCGACGCCGACTTCAATGACGGTGGTGGCAACGAGTAAATCCAGTTGATGATCTTTGAAGGCCGCCATGATGTCGGCTTTTTCTGCGGGTTTCATGCGCCCGTGGACTAAGCCAACCCGCAATGACGGCAGTGCCGCTCGGAGTTCTTCGGCGGTGTTTTCCGCTGCCTGACATTGCAGGGCTTCGCTTTCTTCAATCAGTGTGCACACCCAATACGCCTGCGCACCCTGTGAACAGGCATCCTGTACGCGCTGGATAATCTCCGGACGGCGCTGATCACTGATGACGGCGGTGGTAATCGGGCTACGTCCCGGGGGAAGTTCATCAATCACTGAGGTGTCGAGGTCAGCGTAGGCACTCATGGCCAGGGTCCGTGGAATTGGCGTGGCCGTCATGATGAGTTGGTGTGGCGCCAGGCCTGCGCGCTCGCCTTTTTCTTTCAGTGACAGGCGTTGATGCACGCCAAAGCGATGCTGTTCATCAATAATGACCAGCCCCAGACGGCTGAACTGAACTTCGTCCTGAAACAGCGCATGGGTGCCGACGACGAGTTGTGCATCGCCGTTGGCAATGCGTGCCAGTGATTGCTCCCGGGCTTTGCCTTTCACTTTACCCGCGAGCCATCCCATTTGGATGCCCAGAGGTTCAAACCAACCGGATAAGTTACGCAGATGCTGCTCGGCAAGAATTTCAGTGGGCGCCATCAGGGCCACCTGATACCCCTGCTGCAACAGATCGCAGGCAGCCAGTGCTGCGACCAGGGTCTTACCGGAACCTACGTCCCCTTGAACCAAGCGCAGCATCGGGTAGGGCTGTTTCAGGTCTTCGGTGATTTCGTCGGTGACGCGTTGTTGCGCTCCAGTCGGCGTAAAGGGCAGTTGCGTAAGTAAACGCTGGCGCAAGTGGTGATCAGATAATATGGCCGGTGCTTTATCGGCCTGAACTTGAGAACGTAGCTTAAACAGCGACAGCTGGTGGGCCAGCAACTCTTCCAGAATCAATCGTTTATGGGCCGGATGCTGGCCAGACTCAAGTGTGAACAATTCAGTGTTGCTGGGCGGCTGATGCAAAAACAACAATGCTTCACGCAGCCCGGGTAAGCGCCATTGAGCGCACCAGGCTTCGGGCAGTAAATCCGGCAGCGCGACTTGATCGGCACGCAACAGCTCATTCATCTGCTCATGCAATAAGCGCAGGCGTTGCTGAGTAATACCGTCGGTGGCGGGGTATATCGGTGTCAGGGTGTCGTCCAGCGGGGTGTCGAGGCCGTCATCAATGCGTTGATATTCTGGGTGATAAATCTCAAGACCACTGGCGCCGCGACGCGGCTCGCCATAACAGCGCAATGTGGTGCCTACGGACATCTGATTTTTTTGGGCCGCATTAAAATGAAAGAAGCGCAGGTTAATCACGCCGGTGTGGTCTTGCAGTTTGACCACCAGACTACGGCGTTTACCAAAAACGATGTTAGCGCCGCGCACGTCACCCTGAATCACCGCCGGTCGCATCGGCTGCAGGCCAGCGATGGGCAATATTTTGCTGCGATCCTCGTAACGAAATGGCAGATGAAATGCCAGATCGGTGAGGTTGTGGATTTCCAGGCGCCCTAGTTGTTCGGCCAGTTTCGGGCCAACGCCTTTCAGGTCGGTCAGCTTGGAGACGGTCATTGTGGTGCTCTCTTGCTGCGGTGCTCAGACTGTACGTGGGCTGTCGTTTGGATCTAGGCGCTCATGCGACATTGTTTCGCTTGCTCGATAATCAGATCGATGGCATTGCCCCTTGGGAAGCTCGCGCGCCAGGCAAGAGCGACGGTCCGGAAGGGGGCCGGTTCGCGAAAGGGTCGGGTCACCAACAGGTTGCCGTCCATATTACCCAGTGCAGACTCCGGCAAGACAGTCACGCCCAGCCCCGTCGCCACCATATGTTTCAGGGTTTCCAGCGAACTGCCTTCTAACACGCTGCCCACCCGGCTGTGCTGTTTCCGATGCAATGCCGGGCAATGTTCAAATACCTGATCGCGGAAGCAATGGCCTTCACCCAACATCAGCAGATCCAGATCAATCAGTTGCTCGGGGTCGATGTCCACCTGATTCGCCAACGGGTGGCTGATGGGCATGACCACCACAAATTTTTCCTGATACAGGGGGCGGGTCACGACATCGGGCTCATTGAAGGGCAATGCGACGACGATGGCATCCAGCTCACCGTCGCGCAGCTGTTTGCGCAGCACGCCGGTGTAGTTTTCTTCAAGGTAGAGTGGCATGGCCGGAGCGGCCTTGTGCATGTGCGGCACCAGATGCGGGAACAGATACGGCCCGATGGTAAAAATTGCCCCGAGCTTTAATGGCGTCGAGAACTGATCTTTCCCGGCGCTGGCGATGTCCTTAATGGCCCGGGACTCCTCGAGAACCCGTTGCGCCTGGGCCACAATCTTCTCGCCCAGTGGTGTGACCGTGACCGAACTCTTACTCCGTTCAAAAATCGCAATGCCCAGCTCGCTTTCGAGCTTCTTTATCGCTACGCTGAGCGTCGGCTGACTAACGTGACACTTTTCTGCGGCACGACCGAAGTGGCGTTCCTGAGCCACCGTGACGATATAGCGAAGTTCAGTCAGAGTCATGATTGTTACCTTGAATGACGGTGGCGGTTTTGATTTATTTTACCTATCTCTTGGCCGAGAAAAAGGCCGTAACAAAATAAAACTGAAGGTATCGCCCCGATGCGATACACAATGCCTGAGACGTGGAGGTAAAGGCATGGCGAATATTTTAGTGGTAGGCACAGGTGACATTGGTGGAAACCTGGCGTTGACCATGGCACAGGATGGCCACACAGTGACCGGCATCCGCCGTTCAGATAAACCGGTAGGCGAGGGGATTCGTGTTATCAGCGCGGATGTTGCGGATGCCAGCACCCTGACCGACCTGCCCGAGAACATCGATATTGTTGTTTACAGCGTTGCGGCGCCGGTGTTTTCGAAAGAGGGATATCACGCCTATTACGTGAAAGGCATGAAAAATATCCTGAAAAAACTCAAAGGGCAGACGCCTAAGCGTGTGTTCTTCGTATCCAGCTCATCGGTATATCACCAGATGGACGGTTCCTGGGTGAATGAAAGCTCGGAGACGACCCCAACGTCCTTTGCGGGCAAAGAAATGTTGGCGGCCGAGAAAGTGCTGCGGGACAGTGCCTTTGACGGCACCTCCGTGCGTTTTACCGGTATTTACGGTCCGGGCCGTGAGCGCATGATTCAGCAGGCACGCCATGGCGGCTACTGCGACCCTGAGCCACCGGTATGGACCAACCGCATCCACCGCGATGACTGTATTGGCGTGCTGAAGTTTTTAATTGAGCGTGCACTGGCGGATGAGTTACTGGAAGACTGCTACCTGGCCACCGACAACGAGCCCGCCACTCTGTTTGATGTACTGGAGTGGATGAAAGATCGCATTGGTGAAGTCGATCCGGATCACGATGTGGGTGAAGTGTCGCGTCGTGCTAACCGTCGCTGTTCAAATCAACGCCTGCGCGACGCGGGGTATGAGTTTAAATACAGCAACTATCAGGATGGTTACGACTTCATGCTGAATGAGATGGGTCTGGTCTGATTATTCTGATCTGCTTGTTTTGATCTGCATGGTTGAATCTTCGCGTTCTTAAGCATCACTGCATGGGTAGGATAAACTTTTCGGTTTATTGAGCCATCGCTGGATGTCAGCAAACAGGTAGAAATAACCCGCACGCCCTTTGGGGGTGCGGGTTTTTTAATGCCGGAAAATCGGGCATGCTCACTGACTCTGGATCGTAGTGATTGCTTATTTTTCAGCAGGAGAGCGCATGATTAATCAGGCATTAAATATATTGGAGCGCGCCGGTAACCGGCTGCCTCACCCGACCATGCTCTTTGTGTATTTGTGCGCGTTAGTACTGCTGATGTCTGCGGTCAGTGCGGCGTTGGGCGTGTCGGCTCAACACCCCAAAAGTGGCGACGTCATTACTGCGGTGAATTTGTTGAGTAGTGATGGCATCTCTCAGGTGTTTACCCATGCCGTATCGAATTTTACGCAGTTCGCCCCTGTCGGTACGGTGTTGGTCGCCATGCTTGGCCTTGGGGTGGCAGAGCGCAGCGGTCTGATTGGTGTGCTACTCGCCAAAGCCGTGGCGCGTGCCCAGGGTGCAGGCCTGACCTTTGTAGTGGTATTTGCTGGGGTGATGTCGAGTCTCGCTGCGGATGCGGGGTACGTTGTGTTGATTCCGCTGGCTGCGCTGCTGTTTCATGCGGCGGGGCGGCATCCACTGGCAGGCATCGCTGCGGCCTTTGCCGGTGTCTCCGGTGGGTACAGTGCGAATCTATTGCTTGGGCCTTTTGATGCACTGCTGGCCGGGATCTCAACCGAGGCAGCGCGCATGATAGATCCCGAGGCCAGCGTCAGTATTGCTGCGAATTACGGTTTTATGGTCGCTTCTGTCTTGTTGATCAGCGTCATAGCGACCTGGGTAACATCGCGCTTTGTCGAACCGCGATTGGCAACGCTGGCGGTGGATATTCTTGAAGATGACATGCCAGAAACGACGACCAACGATGGGCGAGGTTTATGGGCGTCGGGTCTGACGTTGGTGGCGATCGTTCTCTTTTTCGCATCCGGCCTGTATGCGCCCGATGCCTGGTTACGTCAGGGGAACGAGTTGCTTGCTTCGGCCTTTATGAAAGGCATCGTGGTGGTGATTTCTCTCACCGCTCTGCTGTGTGGACTGGCGTTTGCGCGTGCTTCCGGGCGCTGGCAACGCAGCGATGATCTGATTACCGCTATGGAAAACAGCATGGCGGGCATGGCCGGGTATCTGGTGCTTATGTTTTTTGCTGCGCAATTTACCGCCTGGTTTGGCTGGAGTCAGCTCGGCATTATTACGGCGATTACTGGCGCCGATTTTCTTACCAGCCTCAATACCTCTCCCATTATTTTATTGCTGGGCTTTGTGTTGATCGCCGCTCTGATTAATTTATTTATTGGTAGCGGCAGTGCGAAATGGGCATTGCTCGCGCCGGTATTTGTGCCCATGTTAATGCTGGTGGGAATTGCTCCGGAAACGGCGCAAGTGGCCTTCCGTATTGGTGACAGCAGCACCAATATCATTACCCCATTAATGCCGTATTTTGGTGTCGTTCTGGCGTTTGCTCAGCGCTATCGTGCTGATCTCGGGATTGGCACGGTCATGGCCATGATGCTGCCGTACAGCATTGCCTTTTTGCTTGGCTGGTCGGCTTTGTTGGCCCTTTGGCTTGGGTTCGGTTGGCCGCTGGGTTGGTAACCTAGGGCTGGTCCTATGCTTGATGAATCAGGGGTGGTGAATCAGGAATAAGTTAAGGGGTAGTCATGGGTGTCACTTGGATGCTCTACTCTGGCTTGTGAAGGCGAGCTAACGCAACATCATATACCGCATTTCGGTTGCGCTTACCGACAGCAACGACGGTGACCGTCACGACGGCGTCCTCGACGGAATATACCAAGCGATAACTGGACTGACGGAGTTTGATTTTATACAGGTTCTTACTTCCGGAAAGTACAGCCCCGGGCACGTGTGGATTCTCCAGCCGTTCGGCGAGCTTTTTCTTAAGCTGCTCGCGGACGGTATGGCCCAACTTCTTCCACTCTTTGAGCGCTGATTTTTTAAACTCAAGCTTATAAGTCATCGAGCGACACCTGAACGGATTCTTCGTTCATGCGCTCTTTTACAACCTTAAGCAGCTCAGCATCATCAATCAGCTCCATCAGAGCTTCGTAGGCCTGGGCGGGCACACAGTAGAATGCAGGCTCATTCCTATTAAGTACCGCAATCGGCATACCGTTACCGCTGGACACAACTTTCATTGGGTTAGCTTTCAGTTCGGTAATGCTAGCGGCGGTATCGGTCAGAACTTGGTAGGTCATTCCTTATCTCACTATAAGACCTTTGGATAGGTCTTATTATAGGTCTTTAAGGCGTTGGGTAAAGCGGTCGCTGATGGCTTAAAAACCAAAAAGCCCCGAATGATCGGGGCTCTTTACGTTAAGAAGGCGCTATCTGGGGCAGCGCCTGAGACTAAAACGTGTGGTCGGATCAGCCGATTTCCAGTACGCCATCCATTTCAACGCCCACGCCTTTTGGCAGCTCTTTCACGCCCAGTGCGGCGCGTGCTGGGTAAGGCTGTTCAAAGTATTCCGCCATGATGGTATTAACGGTCGCGAAGTTGCTGAGGTCCGTCAGGAAGATGTTCAGCTTGGCGATCTGTTGCAGTGAGCCGCCGGCCGCTTCACAGACGGCCGTCAGGTTTTTAAACACCTGATGGATTTCTGCTTCAATGCCGCCTTCGATGACTTCCATGGTTTCAGGAATCAACGCAATCTGACCTGACAGGTACACAGTGTTGTTTACTTTCACGGCTTGAGAGTAAGTGCCGATGGCTTGTGGGGCTTTGTCGGTCGAGATGATTTCGCGGCTCATGGGAATCCTTATTAGTGATTGGCTTTAGGGTATTTGATACGGACGATCTTGGACACACCGCGAATGGTACGCAAGCGGCGAATGGTGCGAGCCAGATGCTTGCGTCCTTGTACGCTCAGAGACAGGTAGGTCACGCTCAGGCGTGCGTCTTGTTCTTCGACGCTGATTTTCTCGATGTTGGCTTCCGCCATGTTCACAGCGGCGGCGACGTCGACAATGATGCCGCGGCGGTTTTCCATGTAGACCTTGAGGTCCACGGTAAACTCGCTGTTGATCTCTTTATCCCAGCTCAGGTGGACGCATTTTTCCGGATTGTCGCGATACTCTTCCACGTTGCGGCAGTTTTCGGTGTGAATCACCAAACCACGGCCGGAACTGATATGACCGACAATCGGATCGCCCGGAATGGGGCTGCAGCATTTAGCAAAACTGACGACCAGACCTTCGGTACCTTTGATGGCCAGTGGCGAGCTTTCGTGCAGCGCTTTGAGGTCGATGTCGGTGTCTTTGTTGGCTACCAACAGACGGCGTGCAAGCAGTGGCGCCAGATGATTACCTGAACCTACGTCTTCGAACAGCTCTTCGAGGTTGGCCTTTTCGGTCTCTTTCAGCACCAGATCAATGTGGGCGCTGTCGATATCGTCCATCGACTTACCCAAGCCACTCAACGCCTTGTTGAGCAGGCGCTTGCCGAGTTCAACGGATTCGGAGGTCCGTTGCGTTTTCAGGTAATTGCGGATGTTCGAGCGCGCTTTGCCCGTCACCACGAAGCTCAGCCAGGCTGGATTCGGTTGTGCGCTGGGGGCGGTCACGATCTGAATGGTCTGACCGTTCTGCAGGCGCGCACTCAATGGCGCGAGCTGTTTGTCGATCCGACAGGCGACACAGTGGTTGCCGACATCGGTGTGCACCGCGTAGGCGAAGTCGACCGGTGTCGAGCCGGCGGGCAATTCCATGATGCGGCCTTTCGGCGTGAAGACGTAGATTTCATCCGGGAACAGGTCGACTTTCACGTGTTCTACGAATTCGATCGGTGAGCCTGCGTTCTTTTGCAGCTCAAGCAGACTCTGAACCCATTGGCGCGCACGCTGAGTGCCGCTGGCCTGGTCACTTTCGCTCTTGTACAACCAATGCGCGGCAATGCCGTGATTGGCCATGGCTTCCATGTCTTCGGTACGGATCTGAATCTCAATCGGCACCCCGTTCTGGCCAATCAAGGTCGTATGCAATGACTGATAACCGTTGGTTTTCGGGATGGCGATGTAATCTTTAAAGCGGCCAGGCACGGGTTTGTAGAGGCTGTGCATGGCGCCGAGGATGCGGTAACAGTCATCAATGGAGTCGGCCACGATACGGAAGCCGTAAACGTCCATAATGTCGCTCAGCTTTTTCTGCTGATCGCGCATCTTGCAGTAAATACTGTAGAGGTGCTTTTCACGCCCAAAGACGCGAGCGGAAATACCGCATTCACCCAGGCGATTGCGAATGCTGCCGGAAATGTTCTCGACCATCTCGACCCGGTGACCGCGAGCGGACTTCACCGCGTTGCGGATCATGTTCGAGCGCATCGGGTAAATGGCTTCGAAGCACAGGTCTTCCATCTCGACACGCAGGCTGTTCAGGCCCAGACGGTTGGCGATGGGGGAGTAAATATCCAGCGTTTCACGTGCAATTCGACGACGCTTTTCCGGTTTAAGAGAACCCAGCGTACGCAGGTTGTGCAGCCGGTCCGCCAGTTTCACCAGAATCACTCGGATGTCTTTGGCCATGGCCATGGCCATCTTCTGGAAGTTCTCAGCTTGTTGTTGCTGCTTACTTTCAAAATCGATGTGGGTGAGCTTGGATACGCCGTCGACCAGGTCGGTCACGACATCGCCAAACTGAGCGGCTAGGGCGGCTTTGGGAACGCCAGTATCTTCAATAACGTCATGCAGCATGGCGGCCATCAGGCTCTGATGGTCAAGGTGCATCTCGGTGAGGATATTGGCGACAGCAAGAGGGTGGATAATGTAGGGCTCGCCGCTGCGGCGGCGTTGCCCTTCATGTGCCTGCTCTGCGTAATAGTAGGCCCGACAGACCTGTTTGATCTGGTTGTGACTCAGGTATTGGGTGAGTCGCTCGGATAACGCATCAATCGTAGGCACAGGTTCCTCTGGGGTGATGAATCAGAATTCTGGCTGACGTGCCTGAGCTTCAAACTCAGCGTTGGCACGGGCGGCTTCTTCTTGCGCGGCCATGGTCGCTGGAGTCACCAGGTCATCGGCGATTTCACGCAGAGCAACCACGGTTGGCTTGTCGTTCTCTTCGGCCACCAGTGGCTCAGAACCATCAACCTGCATCTGGCGGGCGCGCTTGGCAGCCAGCATTACGAGTTCAAAACGGTTATCGACGTTAGTCAGGCAATCTTCAACAGTTACGCGAGCCATGTTGGATCAATCCTAGAGTAAATACAGTGGAACCCTCTATTGTATTTGAATCCACCAATAAAGAAAGAGGGCGAGGCCCTCAGCTCAGCATTTTTTTCAGGGTCTCGGCGTGGCGTACCCGTTGCGCGGCAAGGCGATGGCGGCGCGCAATGATGATGGCGCGCAGCTCTTCGAGGGTGTTGTTGAAGTTGTCGTTGATGATGAGGTAGTCGTATTCACCAAAGTGACTCATCTCGCTACGGGCATCGCGCATGCGACGCTGAATAATGTCTTCACTGTCCTGGCCGCGATTCTTCAGGCGCTCTTCCAGTGCTTCGATGGACGGTGGTGCAATAAAGACGCTGACTGCATCGGGCATCAGGCGACGTACCTGTTCGGCACCCTGCCAGTCGATTTCGAGGATAACGTCGCGACCGGCTTCGAGTTCGGACTCAACCCAGCGCTGTGACGTTCCATAGAAATTATCGAACACCTGAGCGTGTTCGAGAAAGGCGCTCTCATCGATCAGCTGACGAAATGTTTCCTGTGCGACAAAGTGGTAGTCCTTGCCATCGATCTCACCCGGACGCGGCGCGCGGGTGGTGTGCGATACCGATACCCCGATATGCCCGGTGGTATCCAGCAGGGCTTTCACCAGGCTGGTTTTGCCTGCGCCAGAGGGCGCCGAGAAAATAAATAAGGTGCCGGTGAAGGTTTTACTCATGGGAAACGCCGCGTCAGTTTGCTGTGAATAAGCGATCAGTATACCTGACTCAGGCGCGCCATGCGTACATGCCCGATGCTTTGCCCAGTATGGTGGCACTGAGGTGCTGGTCGGCAGCGCGCCCCGCTAACCCATAACACACATGAAGCGGCAGTAGATGTTCTTCACGTGGGTGGCAATAGCGCGCAGAGGGCGCTTCGGTCCAGCGTATTAATCGCTGCCGACGCTCGGCTTCGCTTAAGGCCGGATTCATGCAGGTGTCCTCCAGCCAGTGTTGGAATTCAGCGTTGGCGTTTTGCATATCCGGGCTTTCGGGCATGAAAAACGCGCGCATGTTGTGAAAAGAAAATCCAGAGCCAATGACCAGCAGACGCTTGTCGGCGGGGAGGCCCGTTGTCACCGACTGCAATGCTTCTCCAATGCGGATATGCAGATCAGGATCGAGTCCTTTTACCAGCGACAGCTGAATACTGGGGATATCTGCATCCGGATACATGAGCTTCAGCGGCACATACAGGCCGTGATCGTATGGACGTTCGGTATCAGCTGTAGCATCAATACCTGCAAGTTTTAGCGCCGATGTGATTTGCGACGCCAGCTTCGGTGCGCCGGGACATGAATACTGAATCTGGTAAGCCTCTGGTGGAAAGCCACCGTAGTCATAAATAATGCCTGGCTGAGCGGACGATATTACTCTCGGGTGCGCCGCTTCCCAGTGCGCGCTGATCACAACAATGGCGTCAGGCTTTGGCAGCGCGGCCTTCATCGCTTTAAGTTTATCGACCATTTCCTGATGCCCCGGATCACCGAGTAGGGGCAGAGGGCCTCCGCCATGGGAGATAAAGAGAATGTCTGCTTTCATAATGTTTCTGTTCTCCGTTTCAGCATCAGAACGTGTCAGGACCAACCGGTACAATGCCGTTGGGGTTGAGGGCCTTAATGGAGTAATAACCCGCTTTGATATGTTCAGGTTTTACCGTCTCCCGAATGCCTTCGATGGCATAAATTCTGTGCAGGTAGGCATGCACGGCCGGCATGTCTTTAATCGTATTCCGGTTGCATTTGAACAGCCCGTGGTAGGCCAGGTCGAAGCGTATTAACGTGACGAATAAACGCACATCGGTCTCGGTGATCTGGTCACCGAACAAATACGTTCGTCCATCACTTAATCGTTGTTCCAGCATATCCAGCGTAGAAAAGACCTGTTCGTAGGCTTCCTCGTACGCGTTTTGCGTTGTGGCAAACCCGGCTTTGTAGACACCGTTATTGAGTGCGTCGTACAACTCATCGTTGAGCGTGTCGATGTCGTTCTGCAGTTTCTTTGGGTATAAATCAGGCGTCTCTGAGGTATCAACAACCGCATCGAATGCATGATTGAGCATCCGTAGAATATCCGCAGATTCGTTATTTACGATGGTACGTGTTTTCTTATCCCACAATACCGGGACGGTCGCCCGCCCGGTAAAGCGTGGATCAGCGCGGGTATAAATTTCATGCAGGTAAGTGGTGTCATTAAATGGGTCTGGTTCTGCCCCATTAAAACCGCCGAATTTCCAGCCCTGATCTGTTAACTGAGGGTTCACTACGGTTATGCTGATTACATCGGTCAGGCCCTTCAGTGTCAGAGCCATCAGGGTGCGGGATGCCCACGGGCAGATGTAGGCAACATAGAGATGATAGCGGCCTGCTTCTGCAGGGAATTCCGGGTCGCCGATCTGATGTCTGAACGAGGACTCCTGTCGAACGAAGCGACCGTCTTTGTCTTTACTTTGCACTGGCTGCCAGTCGGCTTGCCATTGTCCATTCACTAACATGATGGCCTCCAATGAGTCGTGTCTGCCTTAAACACGCGGTAACTGTCTGAAATACGAATCTTAGATACGAGAATGGGTATAAACCGTGAATCCGGGTAACAGGTGCGCCCTGAATGTCAGGGCGCGGTACGAGTGTGTCAGGCGAAGGCGCTCGTGTTATTGCGCTGGCTCAGTTTTTCCGCGATGAGTTGATCAACGGACAAGCTACCGGCGCCCTGAACTGCCAGGGCGATGCTGACTACGAATAACGTCAGTGCATATTCGTAGCCGTTATTCGCCATAAACAGACCGTTGCCAATATGAACGCTGAAGGTCGCGACCAGCATAGTAAAGGCGGTCAGTATTGCGGCTGGGCGGGTGAGCACCCCCAGGGCGAGCGCCAGGCCTCCGAAGAACTCAGCACTGCCGGCCAGCAGTGCCATCAGAAAGCCCGGCTCCAAGCCAATGCTGGCCATCCACTGTCCGGTGCCTTCCAGGCCGTAACCGCCAAACCAACCAAAGAGTTTTTGTGCGCCGTGTGCGGCCAGAATGAGTCCTACAGGAACGCGTAAGAGTAAAGCTGAGAGTCCAGCTTGGGTAGAGAAAACAGGCTGTAAGTTCATGGTAGGCCCTCCTTTGGGCGGCTTCATGTGTGTGCTTAATGTTGATGCGTCTACTGTAGGGCTTTCTCTTTCGTTGATTAATCGGGGAGGTGTTGTCTTATTATCAATATTTTGTTGATAATTGTCGTTGGAGATGAGGGGAATGTAGGTGCTGGGAGGTGTGAACGACATGTTTGAAGCGCTCATCAGGAGAAGACAACGTGGATAGAATCGACGCTATGCGTGCGGTGGTGGCCGTTGCCAGCGAAGGGAGTTTTACTCAGGCGGCCGACAAGTTAGGTATCTCACCACAGCTGGTCAGTAAATACGTGGGCCGGCTGGAAGCGCAGGTGGGAGTGCGCCTGCTCAACCGTACCACCCGTCGGGTGCATTTGACCGAAGCAGGCGAGCGTTACGTTCAGCAAGCCCAGCAGGTACTCTCCGACATTGAAGACATGGATAACCTTGCCGTGGACTTTCAGACCAAGGCGCGGGGCTTATTGCGTATTACTGCGCCGGTGTCATTCGCGTGTCTGCATCTGGCGGAGCCGCTGGTGGCTTTTCAGGCAGCTCACCCTGAGGTTGGTATTGATCTGCAATTGAATGACCGCAAGGTCGATATCATTAACGAAGGCTTTGATATCGCGTTGCGGATCGGGCATCTGAAAGATTCATCACTGGTGGCCAGGAAACTTACCTCGATACGATTGGCCTACTGCGCCTCGCCCGCTTATTTGTGCGAGCATGGCGAACCCAAATCAGAGCGCGAACTCACTCAGCATCGTTTTTTGCAATACAGCTATACCGAGGACGATCGCCATCGCTTTCTGGCCGCGCAGCATGCCAACGGATTTACCTCCAATAATGGTGAGGTACTGAATAACGCCGCGATTGCCGGAGCAGGTATCGTACTACAACCCACGTTTATTTCTGGGGCGGGATTGGCTGATGGACGCTTGCAGGAAATACTGAAAGAGGATGCACCAGAGCCGATTGGTTTGTATGCCATGTATGCGCACCGGACGTTGCTGTCGAATAAGGTGCGCACCTTTATTGATTTTATGAGCGGGTACTTTGGTGACGTACCCTATTGGGACCGGACGACGTAGCCCAAGGACCCAGTGATTTTAAATAGTGGCTTTAAGCAGTGGCTTAATTAAGTCGTAACCTAGTTAATTAGTGACTCAGTTCGGTAGTGACTCAGTTCGGTAGTGACTCAGTTTGGTAAAGAGTTGGCTACTCAATATTCTGGACTTGCTCACGCATCTGCTCGATTAGGACTTTGAGATCGACGGCAACGCGGGTCAGGTCAGTACGCATGGCTTTAGAGGAAAGCGTGTTGGCCTCCCTGTTCAGCTCCTGCATCATAAAGTCGAGTCGTCGGCCTACCGGTTCGTCGCGCTCGAGAATACTGAGTACTTCGTTCAAATGAGTACGCAGGCGATCGGTCTCTTCGGCAATGTCTGCTTTTTGCGCCAGCAGAATCATTTCTTGTTCCAGTCGTTCTGTGTCTGGGTTTTCTAATAGGTCGTGCAGTTTTTTCAGCAGATGCTCGCGGTGCGCTGCGATGGCTTCGGGCATGATGTTGTCCGCTTGCTCTGACAGTGCCTGGCATTCGTCACAACGTTCACGGATGAGGGCGTCGAGTGCGGCACCTTCGCGTTCACGGGCGTGATTTAATTGCGCAAGGGCGTCATTAAATACGGACAATACCTCGTCGTTTTGTACTTTCGTGTCTGGCGTCTCGGCAACCAGTACGCCGGGCCACTGTAAGATTTTCAGTGCGTCCAGCGCGTTACCTGGGCCGGTAACTTCCTGTACCTGATCGACCGCGTGGCTTAATGCTTCAACCAGAGGCTGATTGACCTTAAGAGAGGTGTTCGCATCATTGGCTTGATAACGCAGGCCTATTTCGATTTTTCCACGATTCAGCTGTGCTTTCGCCAGCGCCCGTAAGTCATTTTCCAGCGCTTTAAATTCTTCCGGCAGGCGGAAGTGTAATTCCAGATAACGGCTGTTTAATGATTTTATTTCCCAGGTGCATTGGCCATCGTCGAATTGACGGGTGGTGCGTGCGAAGGCGGTCATACTTCGAATCATAACAAGCTCTGATAAAGGTTAATGCTGGATGAGTAAGGTGGCCTAAAAGTGTATCAGACTCGTGCATCGCTGTTCGCCATCTCCAAAGGAAGTCATCGTGTGGAGAGGTTATTCAGCACTTATTATCTGGTATTTCTGGTTTGGTGTTTCTGGCCA